>MTKW01002040.1_pt1 | contig 94007 bp, 74 predicted proteins | sample 1042761 | NCBI WGS metagenome assembly MTKW01 (sample SAMN06205366, study PRJNA360243) | anaerobic digester metagenome | biome: Wastewater treatment plant; feature: Anaerobic digester sludge; material: sludge; isolation source: anaerobic digester fed with sludge from wastewater treatment plant ... | reverse complement strand
GAATTATTGTAATTGACAGAATATTAATTAGATAACTATAATATAAATTTTCGTATGAAACCTTCAAGATATGGGTATAGATAAAAAAGATAATACTATAATGATTTTCGGTGAATGATTTTTGTGAGCCTAAAAGAATTATAATATATTTGTTGAACGTGAGACAGTTGTAAACGCCTATTGATCTGGATCTGTTTTACGAAAGTTCATCACGCGAATTACACGTTGGTGACAATCGACTGAAAAATATGCGACAAATCAAGCAAAATAAATCAATGGAATTCGTTAATCCCTCCCATTTTATATCGATTCTCAATCGAAAAAAGAGTGACCCTGGAGAATTTAACTTTACGGGAAATTTGAAGGTTAATGAATTAGATATTCAGCTATTCAAGTATAGCAAAGACGAGTGTGATGAAATAAAAAACATTTTACCTGAAAACATCAGCGCGTTTGAACAAGACGGGAGTAATTACTGGTTAAACGTTTATGGATTAAGTGACGTTGAAGCCATAGTTTCAATTTGTGAAAAACAAGGTATTCACAGTTTAGTAATTCAAGATATTCTTGATGTTAATCAAAGACCTAAATTTCAAGAATACGAAAATTTTTCATTTCTGACTTTAAAATCAACTATTCCATCTGATAATGTGATGATAACAGAGCAAATCAGTTTTGTTTTCGGCACAAACTATTTAATCTCCTTTCAAGAGAGGAAAGCGGACTTCTTTGAACACTTAAGGGTTAGATTAAGAGAAAATAAAGGCATTTTGAGAGATCGTACTGCAGACTACCTGCTTTATACCATGCTTGAGTCAATTCTCGACAATTATTTTAAAACCCTCACGAAGTTAGATGAAGAGGTTGAAAAATTTAATTTCACGGATACTAAAAAAGAACCCTCTCCAAATGCACTTGAAGTCATTGAAAATCATAAAAAGATGGTTCATTTTATCAAGAAGTCTATTCTACCGATAAAAGAGTTTACCCTGATAGTTGAACGCGGCGAATCTCAATTCATCGAAGAAAAACAGTTGAAATATTTTTCCGAAATCAAAGATTTATGTTTAACATTGATTGATAGTTGCGATATGATTCTTTCATCACTTGAAAGTGCAACAAATTTGTTTTTTTCTGTGCAGGGGCATCGAATGAGTCAAGTGATGAAAACCCTTACAATTGTTGCAACTATCTTTATTCCTTTAACTTTCATTGCAGGTATTTACGGGATGAATTTTTCAAATATGCCCGAACTTGAATGGAAATACGGCTACCTAGGTATATGGATGATTATTGTTAGCGTGTTCCTCGGTATGATTATTTATTTTCGTAGAAAGAAATGGTTTTAAGTTGCGCAATGAATATCGAACGGCTCGAATAGCTGTTCCGGTAAGCAAATCAACCTGTTACTGCAAATGATTAGCAAACGGGACTGCTAATGTTGTGTGGGGAGTTTTTTTGAACCTTTACCCATGGATTGAGACTTGGGTAAAGTTTCAAATCACCGGAATACAATAATGAAATCGTATGAAACGATCATGTAAATCACTTACACACAGGTGTATGTTAATTACGAGTTCCATGTGCCCATAATCTGAGAATAAAATAAAAACAGATGAAATCAACAATCAACAAACATCGAAAAACAACCTTTTTATTTCTAAGCGCTTTGCTCATTGGTTTAATCGTCGCTTCTTGCGCGTTGCCCAAGAAGGAGAGCAAATCGCCCGACAATCTCCCGGTAACCGTTTTACAATTAACTCCTTCTGACGACAACCCCCGCAATAGCGAGGGGGATTTCATCACGCTTGACGATGGGCGGATCCTGTTTATTTACAGCCATTACACGGGAAGTTCCACGAGCGATCACGCCCCGGCTTACTTGGCGGCTCGCTACTCGGACGATGGGGGAAGGAGCTGGACAGATAAAGATGAAGTTGTCGTTGAAAACGAGGGAGAGATGAACGTGATGTCGGTCTCGTTACTTCGTTTACAAAATGGGAATATTGCCTTCTTCTATTTGAGGAAGAATTCAACCGAGGATTGCATACCGATGCTGCGTATCTCCAAAGATGAAGCCAAGTCGTGGAGTGACCCTGTTCCATGCATTACCGATAGACAAGGTTATTTCGTGCTCAATAACGCCCGGGTCATTCAAACGCAAGATGGGCGCTTGTTGATGCCCGTGGCACTGCATCAAACTCCGGGTGGGCAATGGGCTAACAAGGCCGATTTGTACTGTTACTTCTCGGATGATAACGGACAGACCTGGCAGTCGAGTTCCCAAGTTCCTGATACAACCGATATTGTTACGCAAGAACCGGGCTTGATCGAGATGAATGATGGCGGCTTGATGATGTACATCCGAACGAACGGGGGATTTCAACTGTTATCTTATTCATCTGATGGAGGGCAAACATGGAGCCACGTTGAACCCAGCAACATACCCTCCCCTTTATCTCCCGCTACCATTGAAAAGGTTCCCTCTACAGGCGATTGGTTGCTGGTGTGGAACAACAATGATGGCTCGAATCCCGAGATCAAGGATAAAAGGACACCGCTCACCATGGCCATCTCCAGGGATGAAGGCAAAACGTGGGAGAAGATCAAAAATATTCACGATGATCTTGACGGGTGGTATTGCTACATAGCCATTCACTTTGTAAGTAATGATAATGCCTTGCTGGGCTATTGCGCGGGGAGTCAATCGCGAAACACCCACCTTTCAATCACGAATATAACGCTGCTGAGCAAAGAGTTGATCTACGGGGAGTGAAGAACTTACCCCTTTTTGGTACCAATGTCAGCTTAAAATCCTTTTTTTTGTACGGTTCAGCTAAAAATAATGACTTTTTTTAGCAGAAATTAAACCAATTAATTATTTTTGTGAATCGCCTTGTGCGGATGTTTGGTAAAATTGTAAAAAGTTCCATGTTGAAATATAAAGGTTAAATAGTCATATGAAAAAAGCGGTTGTTGTTTACTCCCTTATATCGTTGTTCGTTTTACAAGCCTATTCGCAAGGTGAGAAACGAAACGACAATTGGACGGTCGTGGGTAACGTTCAATACGTTACGCAGCACTATTGGCGCGGCCTTGGCAAGGGGCCTTTGTTTGGTGAAGCGCCTGCCTTTGAGCCGAGCATTATGTTTTTAAACAAGAACTGGAACATGGGTCTGTTTGCTGCTGGATCCTTTGACGGTGTTTACAAAGCCGTGATACCGTGGATCTCTTTCTCGCCCGTGAAAAACTTATGGATTGGCGTTTGGGACATCTACTCTCCCGGCAAGAAACTTTGGACGAGCGATGCCAAGCCTTTCGATTTCGGGTTGACCACCTCTAACCACTTCGTGGACGCGGTGGTATCTTATCAACTGCCTTGGTTCCCGCTCTCTTTGAAATGGACCACTCTGGTTGCCGGGAAAGACCCTAACGCCGAAGGGAAGCGTAATTTTACTACCTACGCCGAGCTATCCTATTCCCATCGTTGGAATGATTTCAGCGTTTGGGGAGGGGTTGGCGTTACACCTTGGAAGGGCTTGTATCACCGTGAGAAAGGTGGTGTGAACAACCTGGAACTGAAGCTGCAGTACAATTTTCGACTTTATGAGCCAATCACGATGCCCCTGTTTACGAAAATTGCCTACAACCCGCTTTCCGAGCAATTTCATTTTTTGGTGGGTGCGAACTTGATCATTCCTTACACGTTTAAATAAATAAAAATCAGAGCAATGGAAACAACATCGTACAAAGGAACAGATAAAGTGCTTATTGGCTTTATCCTGGCCGTTTTAACTTTCTGGCTTTTCGCCAACTCGATGATGAACGTTTCGCCAGTGATGACTGAAGCGCTGGGCATGGATGCAAACACGATGAATATCGCCGTATCGCTCGCCGCACTCTTCTCCGGAATCTTCATCGTCGTGATTGGAGGCTTGGCCGACAGTATAGGACGGGTAAAAATTTTCAAAATAGGATTGTATCTGGCAATTGCCGGCTCGCTCTTGGTGGGCCTGTCACCCAAAGGAGACCTTGCGGTGCCGATGCTGTTAGTGGGGAGGGCCTTACAAGGGCTTTCTGCCGCTTTCGTGATGCCCACGAGCCTGGGGATGATCAAGATCTTCTGGGATGGCAAAGAGCGTCAGCGTGCCATTAGCCTGTGGTCAATCGGTACGTTTGGCGGATCGGGGTTAAGCTCGCTCACGGGGGGCATTATCGCGTCTAACCTGGGATGGCGCTGGATTTTCTTCTTCGCCATCATCGTGGCGGTTATCGCCCTGTTTTTGACGAAAGAGTTGCCTGAGAATAGCCGTGAGGGAGCAGGTAAGTACAAAATCGACTGGGGTGGAATTGTTATGTTCATGATAGCGATGGTTGCCTTGCAGGTTTTTATAACCAACGGGAATAAATTCGGCTGGACAAGCTGGATTACCATTGTTTTATTAGCTATTGCCCTCGTGTTTGGATACCTGTTCATCCGGATTGAAATGAAGGTTCCGTTCGCGTTCGTGGATTTGGGGCTGTTCAAAAATAAGGTGTTTACCGGTGCCACGTTGGCCAACTTCTTTATTAACGGGACAGCAGGATTGCTTATCGTGTCACTCACGTTAATGCAGCGAGGTGCACAGTTTTCGGCCATGGAAGCCGGTTTGCTCACGTTGGGCTTTGCCATCATGGTAATCTCGTTTATCCGCTTGGGTGAAAAGCTATTGCAGAAGTTCGGAGCAAAGAAACCGATTATATGGGGGGCGTTAATCATAAGTGCAGCTATCATATTGCTGATGCAGACGCAGATAATGACCGGACAGTATGTTGTGTTGGCGGTGGTAGCCTATTCACTTTTTGGGTTGGGTTTGGCCTTCTTTGCCACTCCCGCTACAGATGCTGCCCTCTCTAACTTGCCCGATAGCCAGGCCGGTAGCGGTGCGGGGATTTTCAAGATGGCATCATCTTTAGGTACCAGTTTTGGGGTTGCCATAGCCGCGGGAATCTACACGGCCGTCTCTTCCAGGGCAGAGCCGATTGCTTGGCTGAACAAGATCATACACTTTACAGGGCGACAAGACAACGTGGCTATCCGTCAAGGTGCCATGCTGGGGCTTGCTTTCTGCCTGCTCTTGGCCATTCTGGTGATTATCACGGTGGTTAAACTCATACCGGATAAGAAAAAACAGATAGATAAGTAAAATCATATATTAATAACAAAATCGTGCCTCGGTGAGAACTTACAACCGAGGCACGATTTTTTTTCAGTAAAGTATAAGTTAAACATTGGGCGAATTAATTTCTTTTAACATAGGGTCTATTGTTTTTATTGTTATATCGCCTATCTTTGTATCGTCATCCGATATAACGTGTAACAATATAACGAGCAGCGATAATGGTAAGTGAAACAAATATTGTATTGACTGAAGCGGTGTTTTATATTCTGCTTGTCCTGCACAAACCACTACATGGCTATGGTATTATGCAGGAAACTGAAATGATGACCGGGGGTAGATTAAAACTCTCCGCGGGAACGCTTTATGGTGCTTTGTCATCTTTACTTGATAAAAAATGGATTGTCGAGCTGCCTGTGGAAGAAGGTAGCCGCAGGAAAGAGTATGAGATAACTTCGCTTGGCAAAGAGGTGGCAAAGATTGAATTAAGTCGTTTAGAAGAATTGGTAAGAAATGGCAATAATATCATTAAACGATAATTTTCCTAGAAACAGCGATTTTGAGATAACGCTCAAGGGCAAGGAAATTATTGCTTGCAGGTTCCGTGTATGTGTTTCTTTAATAAATAAAATATACAGAGATGAAAAAGAAGGTTTATAAAATATTCTTTGTTTGGGAATATGACAAAGAAGAAAAATGGCTGAACAAGATGTCGGCGGAGGGGTGGCAGCTGATTAAAGGCAGCTCATTCAGGTATCTTTTTGAAAAGGGAGAGCCCAATGAATACGAGTACAAATTAGAGTTATTGGACGAAGAACCAGACACGCTTAAAAGTAAAAACTATATTGACTTCTTAAAAGAGGCCAATATTGAAAATGTAGGGAAATGCAGAAATTGGATTTATCTACGGAAAAAAACGGTTGACGGTGGGTTTTCATCGGAAAATAAAACCTTAAGTCATATCACTCACGCTTTGCGTGTAGAAGAAATTTATAACGCGAGCAGGAATATGTTTCTTTTATTGATGGCGATTGGTTTTATCGGAAATTTGATTATTAGCTACCTCCCGGAATCTGATGTAACCAGTTTTTTCAATGGATTTTTCACGGGATTAGGCACATCTGCTGCTGTGCTTTCTTTAATTGTATTGCCGATTATGCGGGGCAATTTTAAAAAAATCAAAAACCACATTCGTGAGTTATACGTGATAGAAGGGGTATAGGGAAAAGGATCCATACACTGAAACATTTTAATAAAATAATCGTATGAAAATCAAAAGAATCGGCTTTTTAGCCACATTAGTTTTTACAACTATGATGATCAATGCACAACAATTTGTTGGTGATTGGAAAGGGGCTATTTCTGTTCAGGGAGTAGAGTTGGAGCTTGTTTTCCATATCACGGAAGAGGGTGGCACTTACGCTACCACGCTGGATGTTCCCATGCAAGGCGCAGCGGGAATTCCGGTCGAAAAAACTGAAGTTGACGGCAATACATTAACCCTTGATATGGCAGCCTTACAAGCTACCTATGAAGGCACTTTGAATGCCGAGAGTATTGAAGGCACTTTCAAACAGATGGGACAGGAGTTTCCGCTGACGTTGAATAAGTTTGAAAGCAAACTGCCCGGAAATCCTGACTTAGTGTCGTCTGATGAAGATTTGCAGAAACTTGTATCCTATGACACCGGTAATTACAAGTATAAAGTGGAAGACTATTTTTCACGTCCTAAAGCCAGTTCATTCCAGCTATCGCCCGATGGCAAATACATGTCTTACACCGAAAAGGAAGATGGAAGCACGAAAAACCACGTGTACGTGAAGGAAATTTCCACCGGAGAGGTTACCCGTGTTTTGGAAGAGAAAGATGAGTTGATTCGCGGTTATTTCTGGAAAAACAACGAGCGAATTCTCTATGTGATGGACCAGGGCGGAAATGAGCAGTACCATATTCACGCGGTCAATATCGACGGGTCAAACAACGTGGATTTAACACCGTATGAAGGAGTTCAAGCGGGCATTATCAACATTTTGAAGGACCAAAAAGATTTTGTTATCGTTATGATGAACAAGAATAACAAGCAAGTTTTTGAGCCTTACAAACTGAATATCGTTACCGGGGAAATAGAACAGCTTTATGAGAACAAAGATATTGCCAACCCGATTCAAGGATATGACTTTGACAAAGATGGCAACCTTCGGGGATATACTCGCCTGGTAAACGGTGTAGAAACTGAACAGTGGTACAAAGATCTGACTACAGGTGAATTTCAGCTTGTAAAACAGATGAAATGGTACGATACTTTCAGTATTGTAGGATTTAACTATGCAGGTGACAACCCTGACGAAGCTTATGTAGTTACCAATCTTGATTCGGACAAAGCGCGTATCGTCCTGTATGACTTCAAGAAAAATGCCATTGTAAAGGAGGTTTTCTCTAATACTGATTACGATGTATCGAGCATGAGCCGCAGCCGTAAGCGAAATTATGAAATCGACTATTTTGCCTACAACGGAGAAAAGTACGTTATCACGCCCGTTAGTGATTTCTTTAAAAGTTTCAGCAAACAGATGGAGAAAGAGTTTCCAGGAAAAGAGTTCTATGTTGTTGACGCGGATGACGATGAAAACACATTCTTGATAGTTGTTCAAAGTGATAAGCTATACGGTACATACTATCAATACGATAATAAAACCAAACAATTCTCGCTGCTTTACGACTTAATGCCGCAGCTTAAAGAGGCTGACATGGCTGAAATGCGCCCGATTACATTCACCAGTCGCGACGGACTCACTATTCACGGTTACATCACGTTGCCCAAAGAAGCTTTGGCAGGTGAAAAGGTGCCGCTGGTTGTAAATCCGCATGGTGGTCCGCAAGGAATTCGTGACAGTTGGGGTTTCAACCCTGAGACACAGCTTTTTGCCAGTCGTGGCTATGCTACGCTTCAAGTCAACTTCCGAATATCCGGCGGTTATGGAAAAGAGTTCCTGAAAGCGGGTTTCAAGCAAGTGGGAAGAAAAGTGATGGACGATGTGGAGGATGGTGTAAAACATGTGATTGAGCAGGGTTGGGTAGATAAAGATAAGATTGCCATCTACGGCGGAAGCCACGGCGGATACGCAACATTGATGGGATTGGTAAAAACACCGGAATTATACGCTTGTGGTGTGGATTACGTGGGAGTGTCGAATATATTCACCTTTATGAACTCTATTCCTGAATACTGGAAACCCTATTTGGATATGCTGAAAGAGATCTGGTACGATGTCGATAATGAAGAAGAGGCTGCCATCGCGAAAGAAGTTTCGCCCGCGTATCAGATTGATAAAATTAAATCACCGCTCTTTGTAGTGCAGGGAGCCAACGATCCACGCGTAAATATTAACGAAAGTGACCAAATCGTGGAGCAACTTCGTGCAAAAGGTGTAGATGTACCCTATATGGTAAAATATAACGAAGGACATGGCTTTGCACACGAAGAAAACAGCATCGATTTCTATAAAGCCATGATGGGATTTTTAGCGAAATATTTAAAGTAAAGCCCTTCTCCAACTTTCTCCTCTTTGGATAGAAGTAAGGATTAATTAATAATTAAACCCGAGAGTGTCAATCGAATTGAAACTCTCGGGTTTTTTGATGATTTATTGGAAAAAGTAGTATCTTTATAATTGTAAATATCCCCAATGGAACCACAACAAGTCGATGCCATTTGGCTGGATCAGAAGAGTTGTTTTGTAAGGAGGATAAGCAAGTTGGTATACATTCAGGTATAAAAGAGATAAGATGAAACGCACATTATACATTATATCCGTTTTAATCGCTGTTTTGTCAGTCATCGCGACTTCATTTGGACTGTTTTATTCTGATGGAGGTGAAGCGTATACCTTTATCAATCAATATGGCGACTCTGTAACAATTTTCGGGAACGGATTGTATAAACATGATTCGCTGTTCATGGCTCCGATATTTAAAGGAACAGATTGTGCCATATTGTTCATCGGTGTTCCTGCATTAATAATCGCCCTGCTGTTGGATTATCGGAGAAACAGTACCAGCACAGAGCTGTTTTTAACGGCAATCCTTGCACTATTTGCATACTACTCGACAAGTATAGCCTTTGGGGTTACATACAATTTCTTACATTTGATTTACATAGGGTTATTCGGGTTAAGTTTCTTCGGATTGATTATCGGCATATCTCAAATTCAAATCAATACCAAGATTACCCTTTCCCGAAAAGGTATCAATACATTTTTAATTATTTCAGGAATTGCTCTGTTTGTCGCCTGGTTGCCGGATATTCTAGTATCCCTAGCTAACGGCAGGTCATTGGCATTAATTGAAGTATATACAACAGAAATCACCTACGTACTGGATATGGGGTTAATATCTCCCCTCTGCTTTGTTTGTATCTATTTACTTAACAAGGAGAAGAGAATGGGATATATTTTACTGGCCATCATGCTGACCGTTGGCATATTCGTGGGATTAATGGTTATAATACAAACGCTGTTTCAGATTCATTTTGGAGTAGCATTACCGATTGAAGCGCTGATAACAAAAGTTGCCATATTTACGGTGCTGGCTATCGCGGCACTTTATTTCGAAGTGAAATTGTTTAAGGCGATAAAGCAAAGCGCGAATCCCTGAAAAGAAAAAAAGCTTCTTTACGATTGCAAGTAACTCCATCACTTCTGCGGCAATCCCACGTAATTTGAACGGATTAGAGAAAGTTTGCGAGGGTGTAGGTAAGTTGTTCGTGAGTTTACGTCTAGTACAGGTTAACAACGAAGTGAATTTGAACTATAATAATGGAAAAAATGAAGAAATTGTAGTTGTCTTTATAAAAACATTCTTAAGCATTTATTTTAAATGATAACGACAAAACAGAAGATGTGTAATTATGAGTAACACCAAAATATCCATCCGTTTTTTTGATGACCGCGAGGTGCGTGCTGTTTGGGACGAGGAAAACAGTAAATGGTGGTTTTCCGTGCTGGATATTGTGGCTGTGCTTACCGATCAGGACGATTATAACAAAACAAGAAATTACTGGAAGTATCTGAAGGCCAAGCTTAAAAAAGAAGGACATGAACTGGGTAGTAACACTACCCAGTTCAAATTAAAGTCGCCCGATGGAAAAATGCGACAGTCAAATGTGCTTGATTACGATGGTGTTATCGCCCTTGGCAAGCAATTTCCTTCCACCAAAGCCAACCGATTTATAGCGTGGTTCACGTACAGCGATGAAAGCATCGATGGGAAAAGCAAAACTAAAGCCTACGCACTGTTTGAGAGTTCGTTGATGCACAGTATAGAAGTCGGTACAACAAAAGGGTTACAACAAATTCACGCCTATTTATTCGGGGGTCTTTACGATTTTGCAGGACAAATTCGGCAAAAAAACATTTCGAAGGGAGGATTTCAGTTTGCCACGGTTCATTTTTTAGACAACACATTACGACAAATTGAGCGAATGCCCCAAAACACATTTGATGAAATTGTAGAGAAATACGTTGAAATGAATATAGCTCACCCGTTTATGGAGGGCAACGGCAGGAGCACCCGCATTTGGTTAGACATGATGTTGAAACAAAGCCTAAAACGTTGTGTGGATTGGAGCAAAATAGATAAGAACGACTATATGAACGCCATGGTAAAAAGTGCTGTTAATAGTGATATGTTGAAAGCGTTATTAAAAAATGCCCTTACCGACGAAATCAATAGTCGCGAAATGTTTATGAAAGGCATCGATTATTCCTACTATTACGAGGAACATGAATAAATCTTGATAATATAAACTATCAAACCCATAAAAACTCAAAACATTATGAACGAAAGATTATTAGCCGGAGTTGCAAAACTTCAACCTGAGATGAAAGAGTGGATGGACTACATGCACCAAAATCCCGAACTGAATATGGATACGCCGAACACGGCGAAATACATTGCCGATAAACTGAAATCGTGGGGTTACGATGTGGTGGAAGGCGTTGGCGGAACGGGTGTAGTAGCTTCTTTGACTGTGGGTGACGGAAAGAAATCCATTGGCATGCGTGCCGATTTCGACGCGTTGCCCATCCTTGAAGACAACGATTTGCCCTACAAGAGTAAGGTAGAGGGGTGGTCGCACCTTTGCGGACATGATGCCCATGCCACGATGTTGCTTGGCGCGGGAAAATACCTGGCGGAAACTAAAAACTTTAACGGAACGGTCCGGCTGATCTTCCAACCGGGCGAGGAGACGATGGAAGGGGCACCGGCAATGGTCGCCGATGGGCTGTTCGAACGTTTTCCCGTTGACGCGGTGTACGGGATGCACAATATGCCGGGTTTGGAGCTCGGGAAATTCCACTTCCGTGAAGGTGAAACGATGGCTGCCGTGGATAACTGGGAGATTGAGCTGACGGGTAAAGGCTCACACGGTTCGATGCCGGAGCTGAGCATCGACCCGCTGGTGTGCGGTGCTTCGCTGGTCATGGCACTGCAAACTATCGTGAGCCGCAACGTGTCGCCATGGAAAAACTCTGTGGTCAACGTGGGGGCTTTTCAGTCGGGTGTAGCGGGCAACGCTGTTCCGCAGAAAGCCATTTTGCGGTTGAGCATCCGTAATATGGAGTCCGACCTTCGCACGATGGTGCTTGACAAAATTCGCACGATTACCAAAGCGCAGGCCGAAGCATTTAACTGCGCTTATGAAATCCGCGAAGGCGTGGCGGGAGCGGTACTGGTCAACACGCCCGAAAACACGCAATGGGCGGTTAACGTGGCAAAAGCCACCTTCGGTGAAGAGAATGTGGTGGAAAATATGCATCCTTACATGGGTAGTGAGGACTTTGCCTTCATGCTGAAAGAGAAAGACGGGACTTACTGCATGATTGGCAATGGCGACACCTTTATGGTGCATCACCCCAAGTACGTGTTCAACCAAGAAATGCTTAGCCGTGGCGCCACCTACTGGGTTGCTCTAACGGAAGACTACTTGAAGTAACAGTTAACGGTGGAGTTACCCGTTTTTATAGTATCAATGCTGAATCGGTTAAGGTTATAGAAAACAATTAACCTGAATAAGAATAATCTATTGATTCTCTGAAACTGTTTGTCAGTCTGGGTTTGTAATCATCCAGACTGATTTTTTTGTTCGTGTTATTAAGTTTCATTCTAAATAGCGCAAACTATTTTATATCTGCTTCGTTAAAGTGAATAGTCTATTTTTAATGAACTATTAAATTTTCAATTATGAAGGCTATTAAGTACATCTTTTTGGTAGTAATTATTGCAGCTTCTGTGATTGGCTGCAATCATTCGAAAGCAAAAAACAACAGTAATAACAATTTAATAAATAGAGAAACTATGAAATTCGAAAAAGTAGCATTACCCTATGCAACCGATGCCTTAGAGCCGGTTATCAGTAAAGCAACCGTTGAACTCCATTATGGCAAGCACCATCAGGCCTACGTGGATAACCTGAATAGATTGGTGGTTGGGACAGAGTTTGAAAATGCCGATTTGGAAACCATCGTGAAGAAAAGCGATGGAGCGATTTTCAACAACGCCGGACAAACCCTTAACCACAATATTTATTTCACCTCATTTAAGCCGAACGGTGGTGGTGAACCCAAGGGGAAATTAGCAAACGCGATAAACGTGCAATTCGGCTCTTTCGAAAAATTCAAAGAAGAGTTTAACGCGGCCGGAGTTTCAGTTTTCGGTTCCGGTTGGGTGTGGTTGGCTAAAGATGCCGATGGAAAACTGTATATCGAGAAAGAGAGCAATGCCGGAAATCCTATAACAAAAGGGTTAACGCCGATTTTAGGGTTCGATGTTTGGGAGCACTCCTACTACCTCGATTATCAAAATCGCCGTGGTGATCACTTGAAAGAGATCTGGAAAATTATCGATTGGGAGACAGTTGGCAAGCGCTATTAACAGGTGGAGTATTTCATAATCCGTGTAAGTTCATACAGCGAGGTAAAGGAACGTTCAAACCGCTTCGGGCGAAATGTTTCATAATCGGTGTAAATTCATCAATAAAGGGTTGAGGTCCAGGCTTCAACCTTTTTTTTGGTTTTTAGTTAAAACCCTATGTTTTTATCGGGCAAAGGTGATGAGCTGAATGGGTTTGTGGTCGGGAAGTCATTTTCGCGGAAAAAAATAAAATTGAACTTAGGGGGAAACTATTGAACCGTACTATTAAAAAACAATTTATCTTTGTCAATAACTCCATGTAATAATCAAAGCTATGCGTACATTAGTCGGCAAGTCAGCCTCGGTACTCTCTACCCTATTAAAAGGGATTGGGCAGATTATGCTTCAAGAAAACAGTCTTACCGGCTTGCTGTTTCTTATCGGTATTTTCTACGGCTCGATTATCATGGGCTTGGCCGCGCTGTTGGCAGCCATATGTGGTACGGTTACCGCCTATCTGCTGAAATACGATAAAACCGAAATCACCCAGGGTCTATACGGCTTTAGCGCGGCTTTGGTCGGTGTGGCGGCTATGTTGTTTTTAAAACCACTGCTTTGGACCTGGGTGGTTATTATACTTGGATCAGCGTTAGCGGCTATGCTGCAACACTTCTTTATCAAGCGAAAAATCCCCGCGTTTACCCTGCCGTTTGTTTTGGTAACCTGGTTGGTGCTGTTTGTGTTCAACCACTTTGCTGAAGATCTGTTGGCGGTGCCCACGCCCGTTATCCTTCACGCGAGCGATTCATTGGCCGAAGGCTTTAAAAGCTTTGGGCAGGTCATGTTTCAAAACAACTTGGTGTCGGGATTGCTGTTTTTTGTGGCAGTATTCATCAGTTCACCTATCGCGGCATTGTACGGGCTTGCGGCAGCCATTATCTCCGCCATAATCGCGTTCGTTTTTTCCGCGCCCATCGATGACATCAACCTGGGGCTGTATGGCTTTAACGCGGTGTTATGCGCGATAGTATTTGCGGGCGATAAGGTCAGGGATGGCATTTGGGTGTTGGTTGCCGTGGTTTTTGCCCTTGGCGTTAGCCTATTGATGATACATCTCAACATCCCGCAACTCACCTTCCCGTTTGTCTTGGCAACCTGGATTACCCTGTTTTTAAAAGGCAAAATGGATCGTGCGAAGGGGTAAAAAGCGGTCTGCTTTTACTCTTACATTGGAATCAAACGAATGGCTTTAAACCCTATCAATCGTGAACGGGACGGTGTCAGAAAACTTAAGTGAAACTGACGTTAATCAAGTTCAAAGACGAGCGTGTAATGGCTGTTTTTCTTTAAATCTTTATTGTAAATAAGCAGGAAGTTCTCGTCAAAAGCAATGTCCAAATTTGAGCTGTTCTCAACAAGGCGAGGAGAAAAGATCTGTTCGGGGAAAAAATAGCCTATGGGGATATCTTTCACATGTTCTTCTTTAAAGCTTTTGCCGTTTACCTGGTCAATGGAGAATTTGTCTCCCGTGATTAGCGTAATGGTGCATCTTTTGCCTTTCCGATTAAAAGTGAACCTGTAATCCCCCATGCCCTCTACACGCTGTGGCCGCACATTCCAAGACGGATCACCATAGTACACTACCACATCCCTGTCATAGATAAACCCGACATCATCTATGGTTTTCTCTTCGGCGAGGAGTTCTTTCACCTTTTTCTCTATGATGTCCATGACATTTCTCTCTCCCAAATGGCGAAAATCGGGAACAATCTCCAATAGCTTGGGGTTTTTACGGTATTCTTGCGTGTACATGTCTTGCCTGTTTAAAAATGCGGCTTCCGCTAGAGTGTGTGTCCCGGGAGAAGAGAGAAAGAACTTGAGGGCCCCCCATCCATTTCGCCCATGCCAGGTTGACACGACATATCCCATCATCGCGGTGGCTCCACCGGAAGACAACCATGCCGCGGCCATCGACTGCTTAGAATTATCCATGTCACCTATAAGGCAGTTGCCAACGGGAAAATAGATCCTTGGCTTAGATGTTTTTGGCACATAGCGGGGCTTAAATGAGTCGCCATAGAGTAATCCTTTTTTCGAGCGCAGATTACTTGTCGAGAACGGCATCTCTAAGTTGTACTGAGTGGCATGCGAGGCGGTTATGATGATGTCGGGATCTATCTCCTCCCATTTTTGCAGGAAGGTAGGAAGGGCGTGATGCGGGCTTTCCATTTGGAAAAATCGCACGGAATCATTTTGGTATCTTTTTTCTGCCCAACTGCCTCTTTGTGCATCGCTGATGATGGCCATCCGATCAAACCAAATACCCGACTCAATCTCGATGATGGTTGAAAGGGCGGTGCGTAGAACAAAAGGTTCCCTACTTTGGGTGACGATACGGAGTGCATCTTGTGCCGTGTAGCCGGTAACGATTCCCCATAGGTAGTCATCATACATGTCCTCGTCTAAACTCCTGCACATTCTATTACCTTCAATCACGAAATTGTCATCGATGTTCTCCGGTTTGTCCACCACGCAAAGAAAGCGAGGCCCTATTTGTTTTAAATTAGGCAGCAGTTCGCTTATGTCTTTTTTGTAGAACAGCACATCGGCTTTCTTATGTTGCTCTTGTAGTGAGGAAACCACCTCCATCCAGTCACTCTCCTGTTTCAATGCATCGCGTACGGCAATGACATAGCCGTTTGGTTTTGCTTTCGCGGCTACCTCTATCGTTGGCGGTAAAAAAAACAATAAGATGAAAATAGCGATTTTACCCTTTAGTAAAAAGTCACCTGACACTGTTGATCTTTTCATTGTTTCTCTTTTCTAATCGTTGGAATAGTTCATCAAAAAACTCGGCCTCCTCCTTTTTGCCCAATTTCTTGCTTAGCTGGCTTAAAATGGCGTAAAAGTTAACGGGTAGTCGTCTGCTATTCTCCTGTTCTTGCAGTGAATTTACCTGCATGAAACAGTCAGACAAGATAGCGTCATCTTCAATATGATCTGCTATAAAAGCGTATATTTCTTTCAGGAATGCCTTGTCATCGTCTAACAGCTTTAGCTTATTCGCGAACGATAAATAATGATACATTTTTTGGGCGTCTCCCTCCCTCTTGATTTTAGCCATCTCTATTTTCGTCAAGTAGGCGGAGGAGTTTTTAAGTTCATACCTGTATAGAAGCTCCTGTAAAACCTGCAAGCTATCCGTAGAAGCTTCGTCTAGCTCGTTCTTAGCAATACGGGGTAACAGGTGGTTTACCGCTTGATTCATGCCGCTGTTTAACTGGTTTTCAAAAAGCAGCAGGTTGCCTTTGAATTGGTTTTTCACTCTTCGCGAGTTGTTTATCACGAACCTGTAGGCACTGGAGTAGGGGTTTACAATGTAGGGGCTCGCGATTTCCCAAATATCTTCGTTTAACAACGACTCCACAGGCAGGCAGGAAAGGAACTCTTTGGCAACTTGTTCCGCCTCTTTGTTCTTGTATGCGCCCTGAAGGGCTTTTACATAAGAGCTCACAAGGGTGAGACCGCGTTCTCCTGATAGATACCTCTTTTCTAGATGCAGCAAACCACCGCCGCTTACCCCTTTCTTCGCCTCGTTTATCAAGCTTGTTCCATCTCTAAAGCCTACGATCGAGTGCAGTATTTCTCCATCTGGAGAAACCAACAACAGGGTCGGAACGCCGGGGACATGCTCTTTGTACTTGTTGAAAAAATTCAATCCATCCCCCTTCTCTATATCGTATTGCACGTTGATGAAATTGGAATTGAAATAGTCGCCCACCTCTTTGAGAGAAAACGTGTCGCGTGCCAACATCTTACAGGGTCCGCACCAAACAGCAAAACAGTCCACGAAGATGTTTTTTCCTGTGCGTTTCGCCTCTTGGAGGACTTCATCAAAAGGGGCATCCGAAATAAATCGGATACCATCATCTTGCTGAGCGTCAATAGATAAGGAAAAGGCAAGATAGAGGAGTATTAATGCTGCTGTTTTCTTGGAATACATTGGTTGGACATTAATTTCAGTAAAGCTGTTTGTGAAAACCTTATGCTGATTCTATTTTTGTTGTTGAGTCGAAATCAGTTGCGAAATTAAAAAAAAAATTTCGCGAGAAGCCTTTTTTAGGGGAATACCAACGGGATAAGATTGCTTGATGTGTTAAATATTGTTGCAGGTGGCGGATTTCTCCGATGACGTTGCAACATTTCACTTGATAAAAACATCACTATATTGTAGGGGAGCATGTTTGTAAAGTTTATCACTGCTTTACAATTGTAGCGATGAAACAAGGTGCCTACCCTGGGTAAATATAAAACTCGTTGAACGATGAAGACTAAAATATCCTTTCTGTTGCTGATGGCCGTTTTGTTGGGTTGTGATTTTGCCGATGTAGCTTTAGATGCTGAAGTGGATGTAGATAAGGACGTTGAAACGGATTTTGAAACGCGTGCACCTAATCAGGTGCTGATGCTAACGGTCGATTACACGACGAACGCTTTTGAGGGCGGAACGGTGCTGGGTTTTTCAACGAAGACCAAGAACTTCACCATTACAAACAAGTACGTGCAGCCAGGCGATTTCGGTAGCGTTGAGCTTACCTACGGGGAGTTGGGTGAGAAACTTTTCTTCGGTACCATTCATTGGATGGGAACGGGAAAGATGACCTTCCCCGAAAAATTGGCTTCGCCTGATAAGTTTACATTTGTGCTAACCGAGGATTATATAAAACCGATAAATGGTTTTGAGGATATATTTAACCCCAACGACCTTGCGCTGGATTACGAAAAAGCGTGGGGTGCCGTTCAGGGGTTGGTGAAAACACGGGAGTTCTTAACGGCCAACCCCCATCAAAAAGTCAAGATGTTCCTCTACACCCCCAGTGTAGGCGTGGGTAATCCAGAGGATTGGTTCTGGGTGATTTACCTGAAAAGGTGATCAATCGAAACAGACTATTCCCGTTTATTTACAACGATTCCAGGGGAAAGCAGGTAATATTTTTTCACGTACTTGCGAACGGTATCCAACGATTTTGAAAAGATGTTGTGAACCGTTTGTGGGGTTGTATTCAATTTGCTTGCCACCTCTTTGGCGGGAATGTTTTCCACGCGCATCCAAAAGGCGTCTTTAGTTAGCGTTGAACTCTCTCTTAACGCATCGTGCACGATTTTCAGCAACTCCTCTTTCTCGATGTTTTCACAAGCCGAAACAGGCGAAGCCACCTCTGTTTGTTCAAGAGGAATGGTTTCGGGGACAGCGATGCGATACATATCGTAAACGCGAAAACGCAGGTGTTGCAACATGTATATTTTCACACTGCCGGTTTTGTTTGCCCGCAAAATACGGGGGTTCTCCCAGAACGAGAGCCAGAAATTCTGAACGATCTCCTTTGCAATATCTGTATTGTGAACCTTAGACAATACAAAACAGAGAGCGGTACGGCTATACCTTTCGTAAAATTGAGCAAAGGCCTCGCGGTCCCTATGCTCAATGGCTTTCAACAATATTTCGTCTGTTGTTTGCAATCCAAAACAAATATAGTAATTTTATACATTCTAAGCATACTTATGGGCAATCGGAATGGAAAAGGATAAATTATCGGCAAACGAAAAGGCGGGCATTACACGCGATCTGTTCGAGCGATACCGTGAAGGAGAAACTTCACGGGGGGAGAACGAGGTGATTGAGTCGCTGGAACCGATGTTTATCCCTGAAAAGGAGTTTGAGGTTACCGATAGCCTGATTGATGAATTAGAGGCAGAAACGGCAGATTTTATTTTTCAAAAAATTGATGGGAGAAAACGACGCGGACTTTTGCCGCTCCTTGTCGGTTCGGTGGCAAGCATCGCGCTGTTGACGGTAATAGTATGGGTGCTTTACAGTCCTTATAGAGGAGGGGGTAAGGTCGCCGAGAAACAGCATGTCGCCACCGATGCCATTAAAGAGGTCATCCTCTCTGACGGTTCCGAGGTGGTTTTAAACGTGGGCACGACATTACGTGAAGGTTCGCGCGAAGTGTGGTTGGAAGAGGGAGAGGCTTTTTTCAATATAAAACCCGATGCGAAACGGCCATTTGCCGTCTACTTGCGGAACGGGTTAACCGTGAATGTCGTTGGTACAAGCTTTACCATCCAAAGCTACTCGCAACTACCCTTTCAGGAGATTAGCGTTGTGAGTGGGAAGGTGAATGTGTCGACTCAAGCCAATCAAACCGTGCAACTTGTCGCCGACCAGCAGGCAACCTACAGCGAAGCGGAAAAAAAACTCTCAACGGCTTCCGTGAATGGTCGGCAAAAAGCCGCCTGGCGTACTGGCGCGGTTCTGTTGAAGAATGCTTCCGCGGAAGAACTAACTTTGCGTATCAGACAGCTTTATGACAAAAATATTGTTTTCGAAGGGTGTAGCGATGCCATCGCTATCAATATCGCGTTTGATAAAACTATGCCTGTAACCGAGGTTGCCGCGGAGATAGCCACGCTATACAACTTTTCCTACCGTGTTGAGGAGGATCAAATAGTGTTCCGACCTAAAAAATGATGGAGGGCTTCCGTGAAATAGGGTTTGTGATTTTGGCTTTAATTTTCGTGGAAAATGCATCGGCGCAAACCTTTTCCTTCCCGGAAGAAACCATGCTCTCCCGTGTTGAACGCCTCTCTGATATCGCCAAGGAAAATGGACAATCCATCACCTACGAGGCGCGATTTTTACAGGGGGTCATGGCTCGTTCCTTGAAAATTGATTTCAGCGATAGGGGAACACCCGATATCGAATCATCCGATACTGAAATGCCCGATATGGGAATATACGAATCCGATTTCGAAACCCTGCTGCGCTTATCGCTTGAAAATACACCCCTTACCTATCGTGAAATTCATGAAAAGCGCTTTGTGATAGTGCGTCGCCACGAGAGGGTGTATTCCGGGGTGTCGGTAACCAGCCACCCTTTTGTCGGGCATTTAACGGGAAGGGTTACCGATATGTTCGGTGAACCGCTCCCGGGTGCGACCGTTCGCGTGCGAAATGAGCAAGATGAGCGAAAGGTGCAAAGGGGGACGGCGACGGGTGTTGGCGGGGATTACCTGTTGCAGCTTCCCCCTGGCCAGTTCGATATTAAAGCCACCTTTTTGGGATATGGCCCGATACTGGTCAAGTCTGTTAAAATTGAGGCACGAAAGAGCACCCGCTTAGATGTAGTACTTAAGGAGACAGAGGTCCCGTTACATGAAATTGTCGTGTCACAGGTGCCATCGGAAAGTACCATTATAGGTGCTTTATTGGCACAGCGAAACACCCCCGGCGTAAGTGCCGTTCTTGCGAGGCAGGAGATAGAGCGTTCGGCGGCCAGCACCATCCGTGAGGCGATGCACCTTGTGCCGGGTATCGCGGTTAGCGGTGATAACGGCATTGTAGTTCGTGGGTTGAAAGGGCGATGGAACGAAATCGCGATTGATGGTGTCCCTATGCCCGACTATGACCCTTCGTACGCCATTTTTTCCTTTGACCTGCTGCCCATTTCATCGGTAGAGAGCATCAGGTTGTTAAAGTCTTCCACTCCTGATATTGAAACAGGTTTTGGTAGCTCCATGATCAATATCGTTACCAAAGATATCCCGGAGGAGAATTTCGTGCAGCTCAAAGCCGGATTTCAAATGAATCCGCGAAGTACATTTCAGAACCGGCGCACCAGAAGATCGGGCAGGTATGATTTTATCGCCTTAGACGATGGAAGTCGTGAGGTGCCGAGCGATAACGAACAGCTTCCCTCGGAACATTTCCGGATTTACAACCGTGAGACTATGCCGTCGCAACAATATTCGGTGACGGTAGCTCGCGCACGCTTGTTGGTAGAGAGGGGGCGGGCGGGAGATTGGGCAGGTAGGGCACGCGGGAGGGAGATTGAAGGCAAGGCAGATCAGGAAGCCCTGTTGTTAGATCAAGGGGATCTGTTAGACCGGGGAGACCTGAGAGACTGGGTAGACTGGGGAGATCGGGTAGAACGGGTAAATCGGGGAGATCGGGTAGGGGTGCTCTTCTCCCTCTCTTATGAAAACAGGCAGCAACAGTCCATAATCGAGCATACTCAACGTGGCCGATGGAAGAATGGGATAGGGTATACCGGTAATATGGGTGACAGTAGAAATCGGGGACATACCTATGGCTACAACACGGTTACGGGGGGATTGTTGAACGCGGGCCTGCGGTTTGGAAAAAGTGAAATAGGCGTGCGAAATATTTTCACACGGGGCTTTGAGAACGATGTAACCGAAGTGTCGCAGCGTCTGGAAGATTTTGCAGATAACGATAAGAACCTGAGCAGGCAGTTTTTTAACTATCCCACCTTTTCTACATTGTTGCAGAACAAGGTACACGGACAGCACGGTGTCAACAGCCTGAAGATAAAATGGAATCTGTCACACACCCTTGTTGAGCGTGAACGGAAAGACGCGGCGTTCTCGGAGATGTACAAACCGTTACGCGATGACTCGCTTCTCTACTTCCTGCACGACAATCCCCGGCTAAGAGAGCTATACCCGGCTTCCAGCGGACGATACGGCAGTCGGGAGCAAAGTTTCAGGGTGGGGGCAGCGGTGTCGTTCCCATTTTCGTTCCCGTTTCCATCCCCATTTCAGGGGGAGAAGCTGACAACTATATTTACCGTGGGGTATAACGGCAACTACCGGCGTATCAGGCATGGATTTAGTGAGTTGCTGTTGCAGTTTAGAAATCTTCCCGCACCCGAAATATACACCACTTTTGAGCGTGAGGGCTTTAAGAAAACGGTGACGGAGCATCTCCCGTTTGCCATGCTGGAACAGCGCTGGAGAGAAAAAATTCGCCTGGTTTGGGGAGTACGTGGCAATTATGAAAGCATTGTAGCGAAATGGGAGTTTATGCCATCGGTAAACCTCACGTTTGCACCCCTTGAAACATTGAATACGCGCGTGGCGTACAGTCGTTCGGTTATCTATCCTCGATTAACCGATTATATCCCGTTCCCGGTTTACAACACGCGACTGCTTGGTACCTCTGTTAATCGTCCTATACGTTCATCGTGTGTCGGGACTTTCGATTTTCAGGTGGAGAGGCAGCTGGGCACATTCGATTTTATCTCTGCCGGCCTGTTCTACAGGTATATCAGCCATCCCATTGAACGTACTACACATGAATACGCGCGGGATGAGCGTATGTACGTTTTGCAAAATTCCGATAAAGCCACCAATTTGGGTGCTGAAGCCAGCATGCGTAAACATTTGGGGTTTATAGCGGATGTCGATTTCTTTCGCGATATTCAACTTGTTGCCGGATTTACCTGCACTCGCTCCTCGGTGTATGGCAAGCGAATGGTTATGAATAACAAAGGCAGTTTCGTTGAAACTGAAAGCGTACAAAAACGTCCCCTTTCGGGGCAAACGCCATACCTGCTCACTGTAGGATTTAACTACATGGGGGGCAATATGGATGCCAACATCTTGTTTAACAGAAGTAGCCGTCAACTTTTCGTGTTGGGTGAAAATGCCTTTCAGCACGAGTATCGTGCGCCGTTTAATTCGCTGGAAGCAGCCGTGAGCTACCGTTTCCCCAAGAGTGGTATCAAGCTCAAGTTGAGCGGGGTTAACCTGTTGAATTCCGCGCAGGTTTTCTATACAAACAGCCCCGACGATTATGTTCGCGATGAATGTAATTTCCCCACGGACAAGCTCCTTCCGCGTAAATCTGAGAACTACGATAAGGGCCGTGACCCCGTAATTCACAAGATTCGTGACGGGTGCGTTTTCTCCCTTTCCGTTAGTCGTACTTTTTGATTAAAAATGTAACAATGTGCAAATTAGGCTACCATAAACTCACACAACTGCTATAAATTCTTCCCCTAACTTGTGAAATCCTTTTATGATTTTTTCGCGTTGCTTGGCTCTGGGTCTTCTGTGACCAGTAGCATAATGCCCTAGTTGACGCTCGTTAATGCCCGTGACCCTTGCCAGTGCTGAACGAGTTAAAATGCCGTCGAAATATTGCAACAACGCTGAAACCGATAATTCATAATCAAATTCGTACTTCCCTTTTATAACCCATTCCGGCAAGTCGTCGCCGTCAAAAGTGCAACCTTCTATATGGAAGGCGAAAGCCTCTTCAAATTCTCTCTTTACACTTTCAAGCGATTTTCCTGTTGCTATAACGACCCCACCCATTGCTCCTGTTCCTGCCGAAAAATTCTTGTCGCAGTAATCTATGGTAACTGAAATTTTCTTCATCTGTTTGTTGTTTTACGATTGGAGCACTTATTTCCACCCCGCTTGTTTCCAAATACTGTTCAATAACTCTTGACTTAACGTGTCGCTTAATTTGCCGTTTACCGTTACTTTTCCTTTTTTTGTCGGATGTTTAAATTGCTTGTGACTCCCTTTTTGAGCGAAAAGATACCATTTGTCAGCTTCAAGTATCTTTATAACTTCGCTAACTTTGTACCTTTTCATTCTTGATCTATTCGTTACTATTTGACATCACTAAGATAGTGGTTTTACTATCATTAGTCAAGCGGAATCATCTCTTTTTTATTTTGTTGTAAAGTCCTTGTAAGTAGGAGACCGCGGTACTTGGAGCTTTATAAGTATCTCGAATTACAAAACGTAATTCCTTAATATCCTCTAATGCAGAGTCGGAATAACGAATTTGATACATGGTGCAGGAAAATCAGAAGTTAAACGACTCTTTCATATTGCAGCCATAATCATCGCTTAAATCATCCAATAATTTTGAAAACACCTCTTCGTGTGAGGGAGCATTTTCAATTCCTTCCGGTTTGGGATATTGGAGAGTTACGGTTCTTTTATTTTGGAGCTCTCGCACTATCTTTCGTCCTGCCGGACGTGATACATCAATTATTGCAGTTACTTTATCTTTATTGTTCATGCAAATTTCTCCTTTCGTTACAAATATAGATTAAAAAATAGCTTTTCACAAACAGGCGGGATTAAAAATGGGAAAAGTAACAGAGAATAGATTTAAGTTACTAATGCAACTTTATTACGAATTACGAATAAATGAGAAAAATAGATTTGACTCAACAGCCATATTGATGTTATTTAACTTAAACCTCGGTTAGTTTTTTTCAGTTTTCTCCGTAATGCATACAGAATCATTCTTTGATGAAAAAGTTATGCAAAGGAGACATACTGACAGGAAACTATACTTTCAAGAGTTGGCACGGACCAGCGAAAATTATATATTGCCATTTATAGAAAACCATATTCACGTCGGTCCCGACCTCACCGTTTTAGAGGTAGGGTGTGGTGAAGGGGCAATTTAGTGCCTTTTTCTCGACGGGGATGCAGTGTAACCGGCATCGATATTTCTGCCGACAGAATTGAAGAGGCCCGGGCTTTTTTTAGCGCGGAACATTTGCAAGGCGAGTTTTTGTGTCAAGACGTTTTTAAAGTCGAACTGATTGGTAGATTCGATATCATCATCATGCGCGATGTGATAGAGCATGTGAGGGAAAAGGGGAGGTTGTTTGCTGCTGTATCGGCTCTTTTGAATGATAACGGGTTAATTTATATGGCTTTCCCCCCGTGGCAAATGCCGTTTGCCGGGCATCAGCAGATTTGTAGAAACAGGGTGATATCGTCTCTCCCGTTTATTCATCTTTTGCCTCGAAAAGTTTATAAAGCTCTGATGAAAAGGGCAAGCGTTAATCAACGTGCCATCGACGAGTTGTTGGAAATAAAAGATTGCAGAATGACTATTGAGCATTTTAAAAAACTGGTGCGGGAGAGCGACTTAAAACAGGCTGATGAGGTCTGCTATCTTATTAACCCTCATTATGAAGTCAAGTTCGGATTAAAGCCACGCAAGGTGATTTTCCCCTTTTCCGCTCTCCCCGTTTGTCGTAATTTCTATACTACATCCTATTTTACTATCCTGAAACTGAACTGACTAAAACAGTCATTAAACTTTCTTGAAAATAATCCATCTAATCGCCGTAGGTTGTGACTGCCTTGAAAACTACGAAAATGATTTTGATGATTTATGACCTATCGGTTATCAAAGAGCCTGCCTGGTGATTGCAAACAGAAACGACTTTTCGGTGCGGGGAAGAAGACAATTAACAAGCTCTTAACGTGAATGTAACATTTTTGAAACAAAAATGCTGTTTCTTTGTAATGAGTTGTTAAGGTAGTATCAAATAAATGTATTAGGCGCGTGATTTTTGTTTAGATGAACTTTACCCATTTGGGGATACTACTAATAAATCGGGAAATATGAACGTTGTTTTAGGTAATTCAGGGAGAAAGAGTTATAGGAAATGGCTGTTTGCTCTAATAGGGCTATTTATGCTGGCACAAGCGGTATCGGTCGCACAGACAAACCGACAGACCGTTAGAGGAAAAGTGTATGATAGCGATTCACATGAGCCGCTTGTCGGAGCAACGGTAATCGTATTGGAAAGCGATCCTATATTGGGGGCTTCAAGCACCTTGGACGGGGAGTTTCATATTGATGGCGTACCCATGGGGCGGTATGATCTGAGCGTCTCTTACGTGGGATACGAGACGAAGTTTGTTCCCGCTGTTATGGTTACGGCCGGTAAAGAGGTGGTCTTGCAGATTCCCTTGCGGCAGAGCATCATGGAGATGGGTGAAGTGGTGATCAGTGCCGACGCGGGCAAAGAGAAACCGCAAAACAGCATGGCCTATATCAGTGCCCGAACCTTTTCTGTGGAGGAGACCCAAAGATACGCAGGAGGTTTGGATGATCCGGCACGTATGGTGGCCTCTTTTGCAGGGGTGACTACCAGTACTCCACAAGACAATGCCATATTTGTCCGGGGTAACGCGCCACAGGGTGTCGCCTGGCGACTTGAGGGCGTTGAGATACCCACACCTCACCATTTCGTCGGGGCCAATGTCACGGGTGGCGGAATTGTAACCCTGTTCAGCAGTCAGATAATGGCCAATTCCGATTTTTATACCGCCGCCTTTCCGGCAGAGTATGGTAACGCGTTGGCGGCCGTTTTTGACATGAAATTTAGAACCGGGAATAACAGCAATTATGAACATGTGGTACAGGTGGGTATGCTCGGAATAGATGTAGCCTCGGAGGGACCGTTCTCTAAAAAGTATGACGGCTCTTACCTGTTTAACTACCGTTACTCCACGTTTGGATTGCTTACCGATTTGAAGATAGTTGATACAACTCAGAAGTTTAAATATCAGGACCTCTCTTTTAAGTTTAACTTTCCTACACGCCATATAGGCACCTTTACACTCTGGGGCATTGGAGGTGTAGACAGGGCTATCCAGCCGTTGCTGGAAGATAAGAGCAAGTGGAAATATGATTTTGATCGTGCTAAATTCACCTGGGATACCTATCAAGGTACTTTGGGGTTAGGGCATAAAATAATTACCGGCTCAAACAGTTATATTCACTCTACAGCAGCCTTTTCGGGAATACGTAACGATATGTTGATGGAGGCTGCCCATGAAGATCTTACTTTATACCCTGTATTTCATAAGATAGATGATAACGGTACCTTTACGCTTACCTCTGCACTCAATCATAAGTTTAACGCGCAAGCCACCACACGTGCCGGATTTACTTATAAGTGCATGTTGTACGATATGGACCTGAGTGCCAGTGAAGATGCTTACAGTGGGGATATGTACCAGCCTGTTGCTAATGAAGCGGGTGATGCCAGTAGCATAGAGGGGTTTGCTTAGCTGCGATATCGAATTACCCCGGAACTGACATTTAATGGTGGACTTCACGTGGGGTATTTTAAATTGAACGATGAATTTACCCTTGAGCCACGCTTCGGTCTTCGTTGGCAAGTTCACCCCAAGCACTCATTCAACTTGGGGTATGGAATGCATAGCCGTCCCGAAGACCTTAAGATGTACCTTATGCAGTTTGACGGTAAAGCCGTAAACCATTCACTGAAGCTCTCCAAGGCGCATCACGCCGTTCTGGGGTATGACTGGTCTATCAATAAAAGGATGAGGTTAAGCACGGAACTCTATTATCAGCATCTGTACGATATCCCGGGCGAGGAGGGAACATCTTTTTCCCTAATCAATTACAAACAGGACTATCTGCTGCATAAGGCTATGGTCAATAACACGATAGGTAGAAACACAGGTGTTGATATAACGTTAGAGCGTTTCCTTAACAACAACTACTACTATCTTTTGACGGCTTCGATTTTCGATTCTAAATATAAGGGTGGCGACAATAAGTGGCACAATACCCGTTATAATAGGAGTTACGCGTTCAATGCCCTGTATGGCAAGGAGTTCTTTTTTAAGGATAACAGTCGCTCTTTGGGGTTGAATATACGTGCTAATTTCACCGGGGGAGAGTGCTATTCGCCTGTTTTAGAGGAGGAGAGCCACGCGGTTCGTCGTATCATTACCGATGAGGTGAATGCCTTTTCCAAACAGTTCGATCCGCTCTTGTACTTTGATGCGACAGTAACCTACAGGATCAATCATAGAAAATCTTCCAGCCATATTGCCCTGCAGGTGAAGAATATGCTTGGAGCGGCCCTTCACAGCTCGGTGTTCAGTTATAATCTTGTAACCAACGAGATAGAGCTGGTAAAGACGCGTGTCGTTATCCCGGTGTTGAGTTATAAGTATGAGTTTTAATCGTCAATATCGGCAACGTACAAATCGCGATAGATATCGAAGCGAGAGGAAAAACTTAGCGTCGTACCGACAATACCGGTATACGGTAAATAAATCCCGCAGAAACCCTGAAGCTGTTGGTCGGGGTGATGATTTGCTTGACCTCGGGCTTGCTGAACTTCTTGAGCGTCGCGGTTAGGAACAGGTGTAGGTTGTCATCTTTCATCGGGTAAAACTCCAGGCCACCCTGATAGTTCCACGAGGTGAGGCAGTTGCCGCTATCCACGTGGCTGTTCTTTTCATAAACCGAAAAGTTATTGTAAAAACACTTTAACAGGATGTTCCATCGCGGTTGAAACCGGTAATTGAGTTCTCCCAACAGTGTGAAGTACTCCACGTTCTCGACCATGGCCCCGGGGGTGGCTGTAGCACCCCTGATCGCGCCCAGGTAATCAATATCGGAACGTTGATACAGGACATCGACGTAGATACGCCAGGTATCGGAACGCCATTTTTGTCCCCCGCTCAACATAAACAATGTCTTACCCTTCGCGGGTGAGGTAACGTTGGCCCCGTATCGAAGTTGCAGGGCGTTATCAAAGAAGTGGCTGTTCCAGCCAAGGGAGTAATACAGGGGAACGGTAGGGGCTTCTACTCGCATGACGTGCGACGTGCCAGAGCTTTCCACCGGTGTTCCGATGGCATCTTCCACCGTACCCCACCGGTTGTTGACTACCTGAAAGGTGAACTCCTGGTTTGGCCTGGGGGTGAACGCCACCTGTAACCCGTTAAGGTAGCAGTTAACAAGGTTGTTAATCCCGCTGTAGTCATACACCTCCACGGGGTACTTGTTGTATTCGAAGCCCCCTATCGTGAGGGCTTGCTTGCCGGCGGTTACCGAGAAGCGTTCGTTGAATCGGTACCTCAAGTAGGCGTAGTCGATGCTGTTGGGTAGGTTCTCCTTCGTGAAAATGGGCGATGCCTTGTTGAGTCGCTGCAGGTACTTGTACGACAGCTTGGGCGAAATTTCTCCCGCTACATCGACGATGACCTGATCGAACCGAAATCCCCCATCATCAAATTTTAAGGGCGATCCGACGAACTCGTTGTGGTATGCCGAACGCATATGGAGGGAGATGTTGACGGGTGACAACGAGCTGGTTTCACCGGCTGATAATGTAAGCAGCGACAAGCCCGCTTCACTAGTAGATTGTTCAAGTAGCAACGAGTTTTGTTCATCGACAGGTTGTGCCAGCACTGACGAACTCTGTGTATCGGCTGACCGTGCGAGCAGTAACGAGCCGTTGAGGCAACAGGAGAAACAGGCTAAGATGAGCAGGGTGAAAAGGGACTTAATATGATTCATAGCATTTGAGTTTTTAGCTTCACATCGTAATCACGTGATGGCTTTCAAGTTTGAGTCACCTAACTTCAAAAAGCAGGTTGTTTTTTAGCACTTTGTTTGCAAAATTAAAATAAAATTGCAATATTGCACAATTATTTGCAGAAGCTTTACCTCAAAAAGAAGAGAAACATGCGAAAAAGGAGAATAATACAGTCGTTGGCCTCGCTTTTCATCCTTGTCGCTGCCGGATGGATAGTGAGCTATTACATTAATACCGTGGGAAGTTTACGCGCGGAGAGCAAGCTTTCAGCACAGCAGGTGTCCGAGCCGTTCGTGCATCCCGACCTAACGTTCAACCTGTCGGATGAACCGTTCCCAGCCGAAGGGCAGTACTGTTTAGCCTGCCACCAGGGGATAGAACCGGCGCGACCCATCGGTTCCGAGATGATGCAGCAGATACTGCAGAAAGGGGAGGCGCTTGGCGATCCCAACGGCTGCGTTATCTGCCACGGTGGTACACCTACCGAGCTGGTCAACAAGGATAGGGCCCATAGCGGTGTTCCCAAAGGGAGCTTACTGACTTCGTTCACGCCCGTTCCCGCCGCATTGCAGGTGAATGAGAACACCTGCGCGCAGTGTCACGAGGATCACGCCTACAACGTGCGTCTCTCCATGATGAACAGTGACGCGGGAAAGATGAAGGCAATCTCATGGAGCTTTGGTATTGGCACCGAGAACTACGACCATGTTTACGCCAATAGCGACCTGAGCGATACCGATGGCTCAACCCCCCGATTTGGCACCCAACAGTACATCGATTACATGAAGGAGATGGCTGCCACCTTCCCGGGGCAGTTCCCCGCGGAGCTGAAGGAGATACCCTCCGTTTCGGCCGAAGAGATAAAGGCGCAACCCGAGCTGGCGGCGTTTACCTACTTGCGCAATTGCAACGCCTGTCACTTGAACAACAAGGGGCATCAGGATAGGGGGCATTACCGGGGCATGGGATGTGCCGCTTGCCATAACCTGTATAGCAACGAGGGCTTCTACGAGGGGGGCGACCCGGAAATCCCGAAAGATAAGCCGGGACACGTGCTGGTACACTCCATGCAGGGTACCAGGAAGTCGGCCATCCGCTTTAACGAGCATGAAATGAGCGGAGTGCAACTCAACACCTGCGCCGCTTGCCACGCGGCCGGTCGCCGGATAGGACACGCGTATCAAGGGTTGATGGCCCTGGATGATTCGTACAACCGGGGACCCTTTGACGAGAAGGGGCTGCCGCAGCAGAGCAACGCGGGTTACGTGTTTAAGTACATGGCGGGCGACGTGCACCGTCAGATAGAGAAGGACGGGGTGATGGTGCCGGGTCTGCTATGCCAGGATTGCCATACCACCAACTCCATGCACGGTAGCGGCAACATCGAGGCAACCACGCTGGCAGCTATCGAGATCGAGTGCGCCGATTGTCACGGTACGCCCACCCACTACCCATGGGAGCTGCCGCTGGGCTACGGCGATGAGTTCGGGAAAGAGCTCGACATGAAGCAGCCCAGGGGGGTAGCCGATGAGCCGCTGGAGGTGACCAAGAAGTTTGGCATCACCCACCCCAAAGAGGATGGCTACCTGCTGTCGGCACGGGGGAACCCGCTGGGGAACGTGGTGCGCAAGGGGGATCGGGTTATCGTCCACTCCGACGGGAGCATGCACGCGTTTGAACTTGTAACGCTAAAAGAGATCGCGAAGAGCAAGAGTTGGCAGAACCCGGACGATGCCGAAGTGGCCATGGTGGCTACCACTCATATCGATAAGATGGAGTGTTATACCTGTCACTCCACCTGGATGCCGCAATACTACGGCTACAAGTACGTGATCGACTACTCGAAATCATCTGTCGACTGGCTACGTTCGCCGCAACTCGTTAAATCGGACGGTACGACGGCCGATTATAACCAGAACTACGCCATGCAACCCGGGGCACCCACCTACGGCGACTATAGCCATATCCGCTGGGAGAACGCCCCGCTGGGTGTGAACGGCGAGGGGAGGGTATCCCCGCTGGTCGGCGTGATCCAGACGGTGAGTACCGTGATTGACGAGAAGGGTGAAACCGTGGTCTGGAACAACGTGGCCAAAACGGCGGCCGGCTATAACGCCATCGAGTTGGCACCGCTCAACCCGCACACCACCTCGCTGAAATCGAGGGAGTGCGTGGATTGCCACGGCAACCCCGTGGCAGCCGGGTACGGTATTGATGGCGGTATCTACGACGCGACGCCTGGAACGCCGCGGTATGCCGACGTGATCGATGCCAAGGGCAACAACGTCAGCCAATACACCCGAGCCCAAATAGCGGCCATCAGCGAGCTGCACGGCGACTTTATGCAGCTGCTCACGGTTCACGGGGAGCAACTGCAAACGATCGACACGCACTGGCCTACCTCAATGCCGCTCACGCAAGCGCAACGCGATCAACTGACCCGCAAAAACTCCTGCGTCGCCTGTCACCAGGATATCCCGAAAGGCACCATCCCGAACAGGATGCTGACCAAGGTAGCCCAAGTGGCCAAGCTCTCTTACAATACCCCCGAGAAGCATACCCGGTTGCTACACAGCAATAACCTGATGATCGCCTGGATAAAGGCGATAGGGGTCGTGCTGATCTTCGTGGCGGTCGCGCTGGTTATATGGGGAGTCGTAGAACGGAAAAGGCTGGCCCGTTTCTGCCAGAGACTGGTGAAGTTCCTGAAAGCCCCCGGTAAAGTGGATTGATTTGCTTGATCTCGTCGTACGAGTGGCGAAGTAATTGTAAAAAAGTTAATTTCGTTTTTACACGTGGATTAATGCGCTTGATGACTCATTACACAAGTTAATATTAAAGGGTTTGCGTCATTTTCGGTAAAATCTTCAGTCAGGAGTACATTTTTCACGTTAAAATCTTCAACCGAGAGTGCAGTTTTCACAAAAGAGGCTGCACTCTTTCTTTTTATAGAGATAAGCTTGTAAGAGAGAAACAGGCCCAGAAACAGATACCAATCCAAAACGTGAAAACAGACTCATCGGGTAAGTACAACACAATCCATCAAGCCTTCTTATAGCATGGAAGTATGTGGGATGGGAAAAGGCGTGTTTGGGTAAATGGTACCGGATGGCTTCAAATGTTGCGGAGGTAAGACTCGAACTTACGACCTTTGGGTTATGAGCCCAACGAGCTACCAACTGCTCCACTCCGCGATCTATTTCCCTGTGAAATGGGACTGCAAAGATAGCATTTTATTTTGAGATATCAAAATGTCGCCCAATCTTTTTTATTTGTACCCGAAAAACCCTATTTTTGGGGAAAAATATGCAGCTTATGTCAGACAGTATTGTACTTATACCCACGTATAACGAGAAGGAGAACATCGAAAGCATCATCCGGGCGGTGTTTAACCTGGAGAAAAAGTTTCACATCCTGGTCATTGACGATGGCTCGCCCGATGGCACGGCCGATATCGTGAAGCGATTGATGGATAGTGAGTTCAAGGATAGGTTGTTTATCGAGGAGAGAGCGGGTAAGCTGGGGTTGGGAACGGCTTACATCCACGGTTTTAAATGGGCGTTGAAACGTCCGTACGACTATATCTTCGAGATGGATGCCGATTTCTCTCATGATCCCAACGACCTGCCACGGCTCTATGCCGCTTGCCACGACGAGGGGTACGACGTGGCGGTGGGTTCCCGCTACTGCTCGGGCGTGAACGTGGTCAATTGGCCCATGGGCCGCGTGCTGATGTCCTACTTCGCATCGAAGTACGTGCGCTTCATCACTCGTTTCAAAGTCAGGGATACCACCGCCGGTTTCGTTTGCTACCGACGGAAAGTGCTGGAGACCATCGACCTGGACAGGATCAAGTTTAAAGGGTACGCCTTCCAGATAGAGATGAAGTACACGGCCCACGTGCTGGGGTTCAAGATCAAGGAGGTGTCGGTCATCTTCGTGAATCGGCGATTAGGCACCTCGAAAATGAATACCAGCATCTTCGGGGAGGCGTTCTTCGGGGTTATCGACCTCCGCTGGCGGAAGTTGACCGGCAAAATTCAACCGCGTGCTAATTGACGGTATGTTCGGTTGGTCATGTAGACAATGTTTAAGTGCTTAGAGCCAACGAAACAAACCGGTTGTCGCGTATATTAACCATAGAAAGGTAGTCATGACGCTAATCCATAGGGCCACGGTGGTAAACGAAGGGGAGACCTACGAGGGATCCCTGCTGTTGAAGGGACAAAAGATAGACCGCGTGATTCGGGGTGAGGTGCCGGAAGCGGTTTTCAGGCAGTGCCGACGGGTGATCGACGCACGTGGGCTTTGGCTGTTGCCCGGTATTATCGACGACCATGTGCATTTCCGTGAGCCAGGGTTAACGCGTAAGGGCGATATGTTTACCGAGAGCCGGGCAGCGGTGGCCGGCGGGGTAACTTCCTGCATGGAGATGCCCAACACCGTGCCGCAAACGACCACCATCGAGGCGTTGGAGCAAAAGTTCGAACGGGCCGCTTCCCAATCGATGGTCAACTACTCGTTTTACCTGGGTGCCACGAACGATAATCTCTCCGAGCTGAAGAAGGTGGACCCGAAAACGGTGTGTGGTGTGAAACTGTTCATGGGAGCCTCCACCGGTAATATGCTGGTAGATCAAGAGCGTACCTTGCAAGCGATCTTCGCCGAGGTCGATATGTTAATTGCCGCCCATTGCGAGCAGGAGGATATTATCCGGAAGAACATCGTGCGGTACGAGCGTGAGTTCGGCGAAGCGATACCTATCGAGTACCACCCCCTTATTAGAAGTGCCGAAGCGTGTTACCGCTCTTCGGCCGAAGCGGTGGAGCTTGCCGACAGGTACGGTACAAGGCTGCACGTGCTGCACCTATCTACCGGGCGGGAGCTGAGCCTCTTTGACGTAGCACCGGTGGAAGAGAAAAAGATTACCGCGGAGGTGTGCGTGCACCACCTCTGGTTCACAGACGAGGAGTACGCCCGGCTGGGAAGCCGCGTGAAGTGGAACCCGGCGATTAAAACCCAAGCGGATAGAGAGGCACTGCGGGAAGGCTTGAAGCGGGGTAAGCTGGATATGGTGGCGACCGACCACGCGCCGCACCTGCTGGAGGAGAAGGAGGGTGGGGCGTTACAGGCCGCATCTGGCGGCCCGTCGCTGCAACACTCGCTGCAAGTGATGCTGGAGCTGGCAGCCAAGGGCGTTTTCTCGAAGGAGCAGGTGGTGGAGAAGATGTGCCACGCTCCGTCCAAGCTGTTTCGCGTGAAGGAGCGGGGATTTATCCGTGAGGGGTATTACGCCGACCTGGTGTTGGTAGACCCGAATCGACCGCACGTGGTATCTGACGATAACGTTTGGTACAAGTGCGGCTGGTCTCCTTTCCTAGGGGAGACGTTTGGTGTAACCGTGAGCAAGACGTTCGTCAACGGTCACCTGGTGTACGACGAGGGGCAGTTCGACCCAAATTTCACCGGTGAAGTGCTCCTGTTCGACCGGTAAAAATGAGATATGGCCTCGCGGCGTCATGCAAGGCTATCAATCCAAGGCGCAAGCTTCTGTTCGACCGCTAATGCTGGGAAGGTGTTGCTTATAACACCAGTTAAGCGCGTGAGGGCCGAATGGGCAAATTGCACCCCAACAATTATGGTATAATCGCTTCGCTTTCGATGTTGATGTCTTGTTCAATGTCGATGTCACGCGTGAAATGGATGATTTGTCCCAGACCAGTGACCCCTTCCCCGATTACCTGGTAGGTGCTTGCACTGGCGGCCGAGTAAAACTCTATCACTGCCTCCCCTTCCAGTGAGAAATTCACGTTGGGCTCCCAGTAGATGGTGGTGCGGTAATCGGCTTCCACTGACTCTTTATCTTCACTCGTCTCATATTTCGGGGAGTAGAACTCCGCCGGCTGCTGGTAACCGAGCGGGATGATTCGGTCGATGTTCATTGACCGGGTATTTTTCTGTACAAATCCGCCCTTGGTCGTGATTACCACGGCCCCGCTCGTGTTGGGATAATACCCTAACATGAAGGTGTTGTCCTTCATGATGAACATGTTGTCGATGGATGTGACCTCAATGGCGTCTATCTGGTCGAAGAAATCTTCGTACGTGATATCATCGATTACGAAGAGCACTGGCATGTCGGATCGGGTGGTCGTTACTCGATCCGATTTCACGATGAGTCCCGGCGTAGACACGAGCAACGAGCGCAGGCTGCTGACCTTTCTTTTTTCAATCTCATCGGCAGTAATCAGGCCGCTGGAGGTGATGGGGGAGTAAAATTTCGACTCGGTGTACGACTCCTTGCTTTGAGCGGTGACCGTGAACTCTTCGAGCGCGATTGTCCGAATACCATATCTGAGGGCATAGTCGTCGTTGGCTTGTTGCATGTAGGCGTCCAAGTTGGAATCGTACGCGGTAGACAGTCGACCACGTTGAGGTATCGTGGCGTGGGAGAGGTCAGGGAACGTTTCCAGGTCCAGGCTAATCAGGTTATGTCTGCCCCCTCTCTTGCTTAATGATTGTACCGTGATCTCCGTTTCCTCCGGGTACTCCACCTTGAACAGGAACCTTCCCTTCTCATCCGCCACGGTGGTTTCGGCACTTATCAGCGTGTCGAGGCTTGCCATAAGGCTTATCTCTCCATCTTTCATGCTCGTTAATAGCGCTTCCGTTTTTCCGCTAACCTCCTGGAACTGCTCGGGTTGGAAGGCATCGGGAGTAGTGATGATGCCCTTTAGCACGTTGGGGATATCATACCTTCGCCATCCCTGTGTCAACAGCAACGCGTCAAGTGCCTGTTGATCCGATTTTTCGCCCGTGAAGTAGGTGGCGGGCGACTCCACGTGGCCTTGAAGTTCGGAGGAGAGTAGCAATGTTGAGACCAAGTTGTCCACGGTGTCAGTGATCACCTTGTTTTTATCGATTACCGAAACGGCCAGGTTGTTCACGAAAGTCACGGTGTCCATTTCCTCCAGCTTGAGCTTGAGGGTAATGAGTTCGCGCTTCTTGTACGCGGGGGCAGAGAAATCTGCATCCATCCGGGCGAAGTCCGACTCGTTGATGTTGAAGACCAGTCGTTCACTCAGTATATCCCGGTTTTCATCCAGCAGCAGGAAGCAGGTTATTCCCGAAGGGAAGATGTTGTTGGGGAAGGAGTAGCTTTCGGTTTTGGGCGACCAAGGTTCATGGTACATCACGATTCCCTTGTGGTGGATTAAAAGGGATACCGGGGTGCTTGGGGCCGCCTCACCTTTTAGAAGCGTGGCGACCAGCATGTTGCTTGTTTTTCGCATGCGGATAGTTCTCGCCTGGGGTTCCGACAAAGGCAGTTCCACACGCTTGGTCACACCGTTTTTGGTTTCGCAGACAGCGTAATAGGTTTCGTTGGGTTTGACGAACAGGTAGAGTGAGCCCATTCCCAACGGGTGGCTCCTGAACTCGGTCACCTTTTCATCGTTGTTGTTGTAGACAGAGCCGGTCACCTCTTCGCCCAGCCCGGAGGGGTTAATGGCCTTAAAACCCACCTGGCACGTTTGGCCAGGGACAAGGTAGCCACCCTCGGGGTGAAACGACACTTCGAAGTCGTCTGCCGCGTAGGGGATAGGGTAATACCGCTCGTACTTTCGCCCTTTGTAGACGATGGACAAGAGCAAGTTCCTGTTGCTTCGGCGCTTGTTCATCGTGAATGAATTGTTAAAACGATTGCCCCCTTTTGGTCTTATCACGCGGGTGGTTTCATCCGACAGTTTGAAGGTTACCATATCGGGAGCGATCGTGTCGCCGTTTACGCGGTCCACGAACTGGAAGGTGATATCGACCTTATTCCCAACGGTCGTGAAGTGCGCGATGGGCTCAACTTGCAGGGAGTAAGGATCCAGCACGCGGATGGTCTTTTTAAAGAACGCCTCGTTCCCCTGGTTTCGCATGTATCGGGTGTAGGCCCGAAGCGTGTAACCTCCCTCGGCCAGGTCATCTTCCAAGTCGATGTAACCGGAGTATACCCCAATGCTATCCGGGCGTATTTTTACCCGTTCTATCAACTCGTTGAACGGGTTAAATAGTTCCAGGTAGATGTAGCGGCTGTAAAACGCGGGCCGGTTGGTTGCGGCATCCACAAGGTGGGCACGTAACCATATTCGCTCTCCCGATAGGTAGGCCGACTTATCGGTCTGCACGTAGATCTTTTCATGGGGGAAGCTGTTCAGCTGCTCGCTGAATTGCTGGGCAACCCAGCCTAGCTCATGTGTAGCCACCCCCGGCTGTTGTGTCGCTTCGTTCGAAATCTCCTGTGCCGACAGGGAGATCGCACCCCATGTGAACAATAGGATAAACACCACTTTTTTCATGACGGCTCTATTTGTTGTTTTACTTTTTTATGTTTCTTGAGCTTGATTGACAGTGCGTTTGGGCATGTGATTCGATTTGCCATTTTAAGGCGATGCAAACAATTCGCCAAAAAAATCGAACGCGTCGAACAGCGTGTTCTTCTCCACGGCCTGATCGATTAGCACGTTGCCAATATCCTTTAACAGGGTGAAGCGCATGGCTTCTCCCACGTTCTTTTTGTCGTGCATGGCAATCTCATGCAGGGCCTCGTAGTCGCCGCACGTGATAGGAAAAGGGCCGTAATGTTGCTGAATGAAACGTGCCGTTTTCCGTAGTTTCTCTTCCGGGAAGTCGTGCAACCGGTACGACAGCCAGAGTGCAACGACCAACCCCCATGCCACGGCGTACCCGTGAGGAACCGGCTTGCCGCGTCCAAGCGCGAAACTTTCGAACGCGTGTCCCGCGGTGTGCCCCAGGTTGAGCGCTTTACGTAGGCCCCTCTCGTACGGGTCTTTCTCCACGATGGCCTGCTTAATGGCTACAGATTGGAACAGCAGCTCGTTGAGTGATGGATAATCGATCTGTTGAAGGGGAAAGGCGAGGAGTGTGTCCCACTCATCCGTGGAGTGGAGAAGCGCGTGTTTCACCATCTCAGCGTAGCCAGATAGGATGGCCGGGCGGTTGAGGCTCCGAAAAAAATCGGGTGAGAGTAGCACGGCATACGGGGGGTAGAAGGCACCCACCTCGTTTTTATACCCTTGAAAGTTAATCCCGGTCTTGCCACCTACTGCTGCATCCACGGCTCCTAAGAGCGTGGTGGGAATGTTGATGTACCGGATACCCCGCTTGAAGGTGGCCGCCGCGAAACCGCCCAGGTCGGTCACCATCCCTCCCCCCAAGTTGATGAGTAGCGAGTGGCGGGTAGCCCCGTGTTGGGTGAGCTGTTCCCATACCTTACCCAAGCTGTTAAGCGTCTTATTCGGGTCGCCCGGGGGGATGACGATAGCCACAGCGTTTCGTGTTGCCTGAACATCGTTCAGGAGCGGGAGGCAATGCACCGCTGTCTGTTCATCCACCAGGATAAAGCATTTATCGGGGCGAATGAAGTCAATGATCTCCTGCAGGTCGCTCGCGAGGTGATCGCTTTTTATTACCCGTTGCGTTGTGTTATTCATTGCGCTGCTTGTTTCATTTCGTTGCCTAATACGCTACGACACCTGTTGCATGGTGTTATCGCCTGTTTTCTCTTCCGTTTGCCCCGTTTGCCCCGTATGTCTCGTACGCCCCGTTCCCTCCGCGTCCTTCACATCCTTCACGTTCTTCGCTTTTTCCGCGTCCCTCGCTTCTTTCACGTTCTCTTCGTTTGGATTTCCCTCCTGAGCGGCCTTGTTGTAATCGCCGTTAAGGATTCGGTAGATCTCCTCTTGGATCCGCTCACGGATGCTTAGCGTGTGGAGCCGGTTGGGTGATCGGGAAGGGTTTACCCTGTTCGATAAGAAGATGAAGATCATGTCGTGGGTAGGGTCCACCCATAAGCTGGTTCCCGTGAAACCGGTATGGCCATACGTTTCGATGGGGGTGCCTGGGCTGGTGGGGTTCGATCTGGTGTTCTGCGGGTCAGGCTTGTCGAATCCCAGTCCCCGGCGGCTTATGCCGCTTTTCGTGGAGGTGAAAAGGCGCACCGTCTCCTCGCTCAAAAATCGCTCTCCCCCGTACGTGCCCCCGTTGAGCCACATCTGGCAAAGCTTGGCTAGGTCGTTCGCGTTGGAGAAAAGGCCGGCGTTGCCGGAGATACCCCCGAAGAGGGCTGCCCCCTCATCGTGCACGTGTCCCCGCAACGTTTGCTTGCGGAAGAAGGGGTCGTTTTCAGTAGGCGCTATCCGTTCGATCGGTAGCTGTTCCAGGGGGCGGAAGGTGGTGTTGTTGGCACCCAGCTTGCGATAAAAATGCTTCTTAACATATTCGTCCAGGGTTTTTTCGCTTATCTCTTCCACCGCCTCTTTCAACAGTATGAAGTTCAGGCAACTGTACCTGTACCTCCCAACCCTTCGCAGTGGGGTCTCGATAATCTCCTTAAGGAGTATTTCGCTCATCTCGTTGCTCGCGTACAGGTTTTCTGCCACGGGGAGTGGGAACTGCTCCGACGGGCTGGAAGCGATCAGGTTAGGAAGGAATTTGTAGTCGGTACGAAACCAAGCCCCAGCGTAGTTCGCGTGGTAGGTAGAAGAGCGAGAACCGGACAGTTTCCCGGAGTAGCTCTCCTCGTCGATGACAGTGGTGTAGTAGGGGATAAAAGATGCCATCCCGGACTCGTGTAGCAGGAGTGATCGGATAGTAGTGGAGCCTTTGTCGCTCCCTTTGGTTAAGGGGACGAATTTGGCGATGGAATCCCGCAAGGCCAACTTCTTCTCGTCGTATAGCTTCATCACGGCAGGGAGGGTGGCGGCTACCTTAGTGACGGAGGCCAGGTCGTAGACCGTTTCGTTGTTCACCCACGTTCCGTGGCCCTGTTCTTGTTTCCCGAACTCCTTTTCGTAGATGATTATCCCATTTTTCGCGATCAAGATCTGGCAACCCGGGTAAGCCATCTCCCGGAGGCCCTCCATTGCGAGGCTATCGATATGTTGGAAATGGGTGGAGGTGAGTCCCACCTCTTCCGGTGAGGAGTAACCCAGTCGAGTCTTCTCCGTGTTGAGTCCACTGCCTTCGGGGTAATCAGCGGCAGTGACCGGTATTCGTCCCGTCATCGCGATGCCGCCGAAGATGCCTTGTGCCGCGTACACTTGCGCGAAGTAGCTATTGTCGTACCCCACGATGACCGCTGCTGCTTTTTCGGCGGTTGAACGGAAGGTGTTGAGTCGGTAGGGTGATGTGAAGAGCACCAAAACCACCTTGGTCTCCTGCGCGAGTTGTTGCAGGGCGATAGCGTCACCGATGTTGGGAGAGTGAATGGATAGGATAACCACATCGAACTCCTTCAGTTCCTTTATATTGGCAACCTCGTTGCTTGTTCCGGTCTGAAAGAGCCGCAGGTCACCCTGCTTTTTCAGGTAGTGTTGGAAGGGGTTGGGTGAGGGGATCCCAATCGTTACGGAGGCGATGCTCGTGGTGTCTAAACCCTTCAATGGGAACAGTTTGTATTCATCTTTTAGCAACGTGATGGCTCCCTCGTAAATCTTGCGGAGCGTCCACTCGGCCGTAGGGGCGTGCACTTTTTCACGGAGGGAACTCGTGTCAATGGGTTTAAACCGATGGGCTCCCAGGATATATTTATAGGAAAGTACCTTTCGTACCTTCTCCTCCAGGAGGGAGTTGGGAATCACGCCCATGTCTACTGCCCTCTTTACCGCTTCTACATCCTTTGTTGGATTCACCGAGCCCAACACGATGTCGTTTCCGGCCAGCAGTACCTGCACGCTTGCGTCCGGTTGATCGACAACCCCCTTCATGGCCATCCCATCACTGAAGGTCACCCCGTTAAAACCCATCTCCTCTTTGAGCAGGTGAATCCCTATCTCAGGCGAGAGCGATGCCGGTTTGCCCCTCGTGCGAAGCGCTGGCACGTTGAGGTGGGCGATCATGATCCCCGATAGGCCGGCATCGATGTATTTCTTAAAAGGGAAGAGCTCGACGCTGTCTAAGCGTGCCCTATCGTGTGGGATGGTGGGTAGGGTAAGGTGCGAGTCCTCCGACGTGTCGCCATGTCCCGGGAAGTGCTTGGCCACGGCCATCACCCCGCTCTCCTCCACCCCTTGGGCGTAGGCGATACCCTGTTCGGCCACCCGGCTGGGATTCTCTCCGTAGGAGCGCGTGCCGATAACCGGGTTATCGGGGTTGCTATGGATGTCAATGGTCGGGGCAAAATTCACGTGGATACCCATTTCGCGGCACTGTCGGCCAATCTCCCTGCCGTACTGCCTGATGATTTCAGGGTCTTGTATGGCACCCACGATCGCGTTGCGGGGGTACTTGGGGGCATCGGTGAGCCTCATGGAGAGTCCCCACTCCCCATCCACCGCGATTAGAAGGGGAATGTCGGCCATTTTTTGGGCGTTGTTCGTGATTGCCGCTTGCCTGGTCATCGTGCCTTTAGAGAACAGAAGTCCGCCTATCTTTTGTTGCCGGATATATCCGGTGATTCTTTTTTCCCAGTCGCTTGACGATGCCACGATGGGCATAAAGAGTTGGCCTACCTTCTGCTCGAGGGTCATGTTAGCGAAGACCGAGTCGACCCATCGGTGCATGGAGGTACTGTCCGCTTGTTCGTACAAAGTCGGGATGACTTGAGCCCTTGAAAAAAGGCAAAATGCCAAAAACAGGAGTAGTAGAGCGGCGCTTCTCATCGTGGTTTTTATCTTTTCTTGCAATAGTTTACCTCTTTTCGTTTTACTTGTTTTATCTCTTCCTTTTTACGTTCGCCTCTTTAATCTTCGCGTATAGGGCGTGTTAAGTACCGTTGTGTTGGTTGCTTAGTTAGCTGTACGTCTATTCTTCCCACGTTGACCCCCCCTTCCGCTCGTTTGAAAGATAATTACCTCGTTGTCGTCCAGGTCGTTCACCACGGTGGGTTCCGTCATGTGGGTATGGCTGTGGCCACCGATAATTAGGTCGATGCCACGTGTTTCCGTGGCCAGTTCCCTGTCTGCCATATAGCCCAGGTGAGATAGACAAACCACCAGGTCGCAGCGGTGCTCTTCACGCAGCCTTTTCGCCATCGCATTGGCGGAAGTCACCGGATCCAGGTATTTCATACCCTTGTAGTGATTCGCCGTGATGAGCCCCTGTGGCTGGATGTTGATTCCCATCACGCCGATCCGTACCCCGCCTTTTTTCAGGATAAGGTAGGGGCGTATTAGTCCTGCTAACGCTGTTTCCGAAAAGTCGTAATTGGTCGACACGATCGGGAAGTGGGCCATACGCACCACCTTCTCCAGTACCTCTAACCCGTAGTCGAACTCGTGATTTCCCAGGGTGACCGCGTCGTATTTCATCAGGTTCATCGTTTTGACCTCTACTTCCCCCTTGAAGAGGTTAAAGTAGGGTGTTCCCTGTAAAAAATCCCCTGCATCGAAAAGCAACACCTGTCGGTTTTTTCTCCTTACTTCATCAATGTAGTTCGCCCTTCTTTCCACTCCTCCCAAGCCGGGGGTGTAGCGGTCGGTTTCGGGCAGAGGCTCAATGCGGCTGTGGGTATCGTTGGTATGCAGGATGACCAGTTGTTGTTGAGCGCACCCGATCAGGCTGAAGAGCATTAGGAAAAAGAGGCTACCGTACCTGTATAAAGCATTCATGCTTGCTCTGTTTTTTTAGATTGTTTTTAATCGTTCCGACCTTAATGGTTGACTATTACTTCCTTTTTTGACCCGTCTTTTTGAGGTTTACAACCCCCGGTCGGTTTTTTTACTCCGCGGTTAAGATTTTGATCCTACCGTCGAGGGCGGAATCTACCACTTTCCCCTGCCGGGTCTGCTCCTTCATCCAGTCGATCATCACGTCTCTGAGTGTGACTTCCGTGTATGTGCAGGTGACCGCATCGCGGAATGCCGTCATGTGATCGTTTCCCTCAGCCAGGTAGTCGACCGTTACCACCTTGTAGTGTCGGTTTTCATCCACCGGCTCACCATCCACGGTGACGCTTTTAACCTTATCCCCTTCAATTACTAGCCGCACGTTGCCCGAGATGCCTGCTCCACCAATGCGCGCGTAGGCGTTGAAAATCTTGTTTAGGTCGCTCCCCTTCACTTCCAGAAAGGTAATCGCGTTATCAAACGAGTAAATCTCGAAGAGGTTACCCACCGTTACATTGCCCTCGGGCAGGGTAGCTCGGTGCCCGTGCACGTTCATCACCGCTATATCGGCCCCGTTGGGGAGGTGCTCATCGCCGTACGCTTTCATCACGTCTGACGTGAGGTTGGTCAGCAGGCTTTCAGGTCGCTTGTAATCCATGAAACGTACCGACTTCCCAATAACGATGTTCATCTCTTTACTAAGCTCCGTTTTATAGCTGTTCACGAGTTCCCGCATCTTCGCGTGAAGTGGAAGGTCATACGTGGTGTCCATTGGAACAAAGGTACCGCTAATCTCGGTCACCCGGTAAACAGGCTTGCATGCGCTCATCACAGCGAAGGCAAACAACATGCTTACCACGCTCAACGCGAACGACGCGCTGGTAATCCCAAATGGTTTTCTATTCATATACTCGAGGTTTCTGCAGCGGTTTTTTTACGCTTGATTCAAAACTTTCAAAAGTACACTATTTCAAGGAGGGAATCAAACGAGAGTAGCAAAAATAATTATAAAAAGGTGTTTTATGGCACATATTAAAGAAAAATTGCTACCTTTGCACCCGCTTTGCGTAATCTCTGCCGGCCTCGGCCGTCATATTGCGTCCCGAAAACGTTCAGTAAATATAAAAGCATTATACAAGATGAATTTGATGAAAATAGCGGAAGACTCTTTCGCTACCCAGAAAAAGGAGCACCCCGTGTTCAAGAGCGGCGATACCGTAACCGTTGCCTACCGCATCGCGGAGGGGAGTAAGGAGCGTATCCAGCAGTACCGCGGCGTGGTGATCAAGATAAATGGCCATGGCGATTCCAGGCGTTTCACCGTGAGGAAAATGTCTGACAACATCGGTGTGGAGCGTATCTTCCCGTTGAACTCGCCCTTTATTGAAAGCATCACGGTAAATAGTCGCGGTAAAGTGCGCAGGGCTAAACTATACTACTTGCGTAAGCTACGCGGTAAAGCGGCCCGTATCAAGAAGAAAGGATACTAACGGTACGTTTTGCCATTGCACGATAGAGGAACCCTTTGCCCCTTACCATGTTAACGAAGACCGAGGGCATAGTGCTTGGCACCTTTTCTTATAGCGATACCTATTCCATTGCCCGCGTTTATACGCGTGATTTTGGAACGGTCGCCTATCTTTTGCCCAAGCCTCGGAGCAGGAGGAGCAAGGTTAGGCCATCGCTCTTTTTCCCTATGTCGCTCCTCTGCTTGGAGGTAGAGCACTTCCCGCTGCGCGATGTCCAACGGATGAAAGAGGTGGAGCGGCTTATCCCTTTGTATTCCCTCTGTACCGATATGATCAAGGCGTCAATCGCCTTTTTCCTTGCCGAATTCTTGTTGTCCGTGTTGCGTGAATCGGATCGCCACGAGGCCACTTATGATTACATTCGCCACTCGGTCGAGTTGCTGGAGGTGACCGAAAAGGGTGTGGCCAATTTTCACCTGGCCTTTATGATGGGGTTAACCAAATACCTCGGTATCTATCCCAACGTGGAAGGGAACGATAAAGCTCCCTACTTCGACATGCTTTCCGGTGAGTTCGTTACGCCATCCCCGCTACATCCCCACCACTTGACACCGGGGGAGGGACGCTACCTGCGTCAGTTGGGGAGGATGACCTACCGAAACATGCATCTCTTCAAGCTTTCCCGTGGCGACCGGAACCTGATCGTGGAATATTTATTGAAATATTACCGTTTGCACCTGTACGATTTCCCCCGCCTTAAATCGCTTGAAGTATTGCGTGAGTTGTAAAAAGTATGTAAAAGAACAACACATTCCCTACTTACGCGTGGAGCTGTATCTCGTTTTTGTGATTTTTTTATCTTAAATTTGTGACCTTATTTCCTTACAATGATTACAACTTAATAGGGTGGAATGATGACTACACGAAGAGCATTTATTAAGAAAACGGTAACCGGGGCCACTGCATTTGCCGTGACCCCCCTGTTGACAAAAGCCGAAAGCTTAATCGCCACAAAGGGGTTGAGCAGGTATGTTTCACAACGTCCCGATAAGAAGAAACGAAACTTTGTGTCAGTGGCCGTGGACGAAACGATCGACAGGGTGAAGGCTAAAATTGAGGATCCCAAGCTGGCCTGGATGTTTGAGAACTGTTTCCCCAACACGCTCGATACCACGGTACACTATAGCGTGAAAAATGGGAAACCCGATACATTTGTCTATACCGGCGATATTAGCGCCATGTGGCTTCGGGACTCCTCGGCCCAGGTGTGGCCCTACCTGCCGTTAACCAAAAAAGACAAACCATTGCAACAGCTTATCGCGGGTGTAATTAACCGACAGACCCAATGCATCCTAATTGACCCCTACGCCAATGCTTTCTATATCGAGCCAAAAAGCGATGGTGATTGGGCTGATGATCGTACGGAAATGCAACCCATGCTTCATGAGCGCAAGTGGGAGATAGACTCTCTCTGTTACCCCATAAGGCTGGCCTATAACTATTGGAAGACCACCGGTGACACCTCTGTTTTCGATGCCGATTGGGTAAAGGCCATGTACCTGGTCATAAAAACCTTTAAGGAGCAGCAGAGGAAGGATGGCCTCGGTCCCTATAAGTTCCAGCGTGTAACGGAGCGGCAGCTCGACACTGTCTGTAACGATGGCTATGGAAATCCGGTAAACCCAGTAGGACTTATCGTTTCAACGTTCCGTCCCTCGGATGATGCCACTACCTTCGGTTTCCTTGTCCCCTCCAACTTCTTTGCCGTCGTCTCGCTTCGGCAGATGGGCGAAATAGCCGAAAAGGTCATTAACGATTCGGTTCTGGCATCCGACAGCAAAGTGCTTGCCGGGGAGGTTGAACAGGCTTTGAAACGGTACGCGGTGCTGCAACATCCCAAGTATGGCAAAGTTTACGCGTATGAGGTTGACGGGTTTGGCAACGCCTATTTCATGGATGATGCCAATATCCCCAGCCTACTGGCCCTGCCATACCTGAACGCGATAGATAGAGACGATCCCATATATCAGAATACAAGAAAGCTGGTGTGGAGCGAGGATAATCCCTATTTCTTCAGCGGCAGCGCGGGCGAAGGAATTGGTGGACCGCACATTGGGTATGATATGGTTTGGCCCATGAGTATTATTATGCGTGCGCAAACATCTGTCGATGACAGGGAGATTGTTGATTGTCTGCGTATTTTGCGTAATACCGATGCCGATACCGGCTTTATGCATGAGTCGTTCCATAAAGACAATCCTGTTAGATTTACGCGAAGTTGGTTTGCCTGGGTGAACACCCTGTTTGGTGAACTGATTGTAGATCTTGAAGAGAAAGGTAGGATAGATCTGGTTAATGCCGCCGCTCGTTGATGATAAATAGCGATAAAATGTCATGAAAAGAACATCCCTTCTTCTCCTTTTTCTTGCACTGATGACGTATGTGCAAGCGCAATGTGAGTTTTCACTGCACAACTTCCCTGAAAATAGGGTGATGGTGGTGGCCCACCGTGGCAACTGGCGTGAAGCTCCGGAAAACTCGGTGTGGGCCATCCGAAAAGCCATCGAGGCCGGTGCGGATATGGCGGAGATCGATATCGCACTCACCAAAGATAGCGTGCTTATCTTGATGCACGACCGCACTATTGATCGCACCACAACCGGTAAGGGTGCGCCATCGGACTACACGCTGGCCGAAATTCAACAGTTTTACCTGCGTGATGGTGCCGGGAGCGCCACGCGCATGCGCGTGCCCACCTTGGAAGAGGTCTTGAAAGAGTCGAAAGGGAAAATATTTCTCAACCTCGATAAGGGGTTCAATTATATCGGCTTGGTTTATCCCCTGCTCGAAAAGTACGATATGCTGGAAGAGGTGCTGTTTAAAGGGAGCGCCGATTATGAGACCTTCAATAAAAACTACGGGCACCTTAAAGACAAAATCGTTTACATGCCCATTATCGGGTTAGAGAGGGGAAATGGTCAAGCGCTTGTAGACGGATTTCTGGAAAACTATACCCCTTACGGGTTTGAGTTCACGGTTGGAGAGACCGAGGATAACCTGATTGATTTCAAGTCGTTGCGTGAAAAGGGCATACGCGTTTGGGTGAATTCACTATGGCCTCATCACAACGCGGGGCATCATGATGACGTGGCGCTTGAAAACCCCAACGTGTACGAATGGTATATCGAGAAAGGGGTTAATATGATCCAAACCGACCGGATCAAAGAGTTGGTAGAGTTCCTGAGGAAACGGGGACTAAAAAACTGAGGCTAATCAATCAGGATGGGGTGTTCCACCTTAAACAACATCTTGTAAAACCTGCTTTTCCCTCAACTCTTCTGTATAGATGTTCGATACGACCTCCGTTGGGATATTCAGGATATAACAAATTTGGCTGGCAACTTTGAGAGAGGGTTCGGAGCGACCGGCGATAAAGTCACTAATCCGGGAGGGGCTGACCCCGAGTATATTTGCAAGTGCTTTTTGCGTCATACCCCTCTCCTCCAGGCCATTCTTTATCAAACTGCCTATAGTGGGTTGTGCAATGGGGTAATGAGCTGTTTCGTACTCCTCCACCACGTCAGAAACAATCGACAGTTCTACCAAATTTTTATCGGTTGTTGGTGTATCTCCATTAACAAGGGGCAAAAGCTCTTCTATCCTTGCTAAAGCGAATTCATACTGTTCTTTCGTTATTTTAGTCATTTTGTTTTTCTCTCTTTTTTTACAATGATTACATCCCTTACATTATCACGACTCCCTTTAAATGGTTGAACAGTCTATCTTATCATATTCTTCGTGTGTACCCACGAAACGAATATAAACGGTTCTAACTTGGAAAAGAATCAAGGCAACAATCCTGTATTTATTACCTTTGATGTTGAATACGTAGCGGTCATTCCCAACATAATCTGTTCTTGGGTAAACGCTTTTTAATTCCGCTAAATTTTTCCACTGAGCCCTTTTCACGACCGCGTACCAACATTCAAGGGCCTCTTTGGAGTCCTCCCTTCCCCTTGTTTCATAGAATTCCCGTAATGCCCTATGTGCTATTACTACCATCCGTTTCCGTTTCTTGTTGATACAAACCCATTACTAAAAAACCGCACTGCTAATTCACGCACACGCTTTCACTTCACGTTGATGACTCACGCGAATTTAGGAAAATAGTTTTGAATTGCAAAACAAATAGATTAATTTAATTCGTATTTTAGAACATTATGGTTGATTTTTTGAACTAACTCTAGTCACGGGTAAAAATGCGCGTACCTTCCTTGGAAGAGGTTTTGAAGGAGTCGAAAGGGAAAACCCCAACGTGTACGAATGGTATATCGAGAAAGGGGTTAATATGATCCAAACCGACCGGATCAAAGAGTTGGTAGAGTTCCTGAGAAAACTTGGCGATGTTAAGCGCCAACAAAATTTATTTGTCGGAGCTTTTTTTTTGTATATTTGGAAAAAATGAGCAAACTATGACAACAGCAGAATTGAAATTAAATCTTTTTCGTCAAATCGATAATATGGATGAAAGTCATCTGGAGGAGTTGTTTGGAATTATGAGCAACTACATTGCTTCGCGTAATGATTTAGATGAATGGTCTTTTTTATCGGAACAACAACAGGAAGCTATTTTATCTGCTATAGAAGAAGCAGAAGCAAACAAATTAGTTCCACATAAAACTGTAATAGAAAAAGCACAAAAAAAACTTGCAAATGCGTTACAAGGTTAAGTGGACTTTGTCTGCAGAAAACGATTTTGACTTAATAACCGACTATCTCCTTGAAAATTGGAGTGCTTCTGTGTTGCAAAAGTTTATTGAAATTACAGAAGCAAGCATTCAACAAATTTCACGCTTTCCCACACTATTCCCGATTATTTACAAAAAGGAGCGAGTAAGAAAATGCGTCTTAACGAAACAGAATACACTTTATTACAAAATTAAAGACTCCGAAATTCAAATTTTAAGAATTTTCGATACTCGACAGAATCCTTCTAAATTGCAATTTTAAAATAATAGGGTGGTGCGTGTGCGTCAAGGTGTCTTATGAAAAATGCGCGTGTCACCCTGTGCCGAGGGGAGCACGAAGATTTCGGCGATATTGACATGCTCGGGTGCTGTAGCCATAAAGAGGATGCATTCGGCTACATCTTCGGCGGTGAGGGGCGTGTACCCCTCGTATACCTTTCGGGCCCGCTCTTCGTCGCCATGGTAGCGTACGATCGAGAACTCCGTCTCTACCGCTCCCGGTGAAACCTGGGACACCTTTATCCCCTTACCCACGAGGTCTTGACGCATCCCCAGGGTCAGTGCCGTCACCGCGTGCTTGGTGGCGCAATAGACGTTGCCATTCGGGTATACCTCGCGGCCGGCGATGGACGAGATGTTGATGATATGTCCCTTGCCCCGCTTGATCATGTCGGGTGTCACCGCTTTCGTTACGTACAGCAGTCCCTTTACGTTGGTATCAATCATCCTCTCCCAGTCGTCCGTGTCGCACTGGTCTATAGGAGCGTTCCCGGCGGCGAGTCCCGCGTTGTTCAGTAGCAAGTCAATGGGGTATTGAGAGCAGTAATCGCCTATCTTTTTTTCCACGGCTACTCGATCGCGTACGTCCAGTGCCAGTTTATCCACCTTTACTCGCGGGTATAATCTGTTTAGTTCCGATTCGAGTTTTTGGAGTCGCTCTTCCCTTCGTCCCACTATGAGCATCCGCTCGGGGTTGGCTTGCGATAGCGCTATGGCTGCTGCCCTTCCTATACCCGAAGTGGCGCCGGTAATCAGCACGTTTTTCCCTTCCAAGCCTCTTTCTTGTCGTCTCATACGATTAGTCTAACTTTAATGAACCTTTGATGATTTTTCAATCATGTCGGTTCATATGATTGGTTTATTGTCTTTGCTGCTTTAGCCGTTCAATCTCCTGTAGGGTTTCCAGGTTCCCTTTCGCTTGCGCGTCACCTTTTTCTTGAGCTTTGACAAAGTAGTAAATCGCGTTCACGTGATCTTTTTTCAGGGCGTAGGCCACCCCCATGTTATTCCACGCTACCGGGTTCTCTTTCACGGCCTTCATTTGCACGAGAGCCTTGTCGTAATTGCCATCCACGATCTCGGCCGCGGCGGCATTAAGCACCACCATCTCGTTTTCGGGGTAGCAGATGGCAATCTGTTGGAATATATCGTCAAACTCCCTGCTGTTCACATCGTACAGGCTCGAGAGCAATAACATCTCCTCTAAGCTAAGCTGCGCGGGGTTGTTTTCCATCGTCCATTTCAACCTATCCATCTCCTCTTTACTGGGTAGCGTTTCGGGTCGGTCGGGTTGAATAGCGCTGAGTTTAAAGGTCAGTTCTGCTTCGTCAACGATGCTCACTTCGAACCTCCTTTTTGCTCCTTTCTTCGCGTACTCCTCTTTATCGGGTATTGCAGCAGGGTAATCAGTCAGGGGCAGCTTTCGAGAACGATAATCCAGTTTGCAATTGGCGCAACCCGAAACCTCTTCCCGTAGGAAGAGCGAGACCTCCGCCATCCACTCCCGGCATGGCACGGAAGCTTCGTAGTTGATTTCCTGCGTGGTACCGTTTTTTCGCCTTCTGATTTCCCCGGGCTCCCCTTTGAAAAGCCGTTTGTTCAGTGCGTTTCCCCTTATAATCATGTTGTGCCGCTTGCGTCCCGCCACCACCACGGTCGGGAAGCGCTGCTCGATATTGGGGTCTTTGTTAGATCGTAGGGCGGGAATCAGCACGATCTGTTCGTTCTTACCTATCCTTAACTTGTCAAGCGTTAAGGTCATGCTGAGTACCAGGATATTATCCTTTCTCTCCAGGCGTAAGTTTTTCACGGCAATACCGTTATCCTCATCCCCAAGGGATTGAGCGTGGAGGGCCTGGGTCCCTACCCATAGGATAGCCGCGAGCGAAATGATGAATGTTCGTTTCATAGCCGTTCACGAAAAAGATAGGTGAAACTTAGGGATAGCTGGGTGATGCCGAAATAGTGATAGGTGCCTTCTCCAATCATCTTCGTGTTTTTCGCGCTCGGGTACTTGTCGTAATCGATGAACGCGTATCCTCCCCCAACCGAAGCACCTATGTTCCATCGGGGAGAGAGGTACCATTGGTAACCGAGGCTGAGACCCCCACCGTACAGCGTGCCTTCGTACCGTGCGTCTTTTAACTTTTTTAACCGACCTAACGGGATATCCATATTGGCCACGTTAAAGAGGGCGAAGTGCCCGTGTGTACCCACGTAGAAGCCGTTGAACGCCTCGCATGTCCAGAAGCGCAACTCGGGTTGAACCAAGAAGTGCGGCATCTTCTTCTCTGCCAACACCTTTTCCTGCCCATCTACCACTTGCGTCTCTTTATCCAGCACCCAAACGTTATACCCCCCGCTGATATCCAGCGTGAGCTTCTTGCCCAAGGCAAATTCCAACCCTATATTGGGCGTGGTAGTAGCCCAGTAGGCCACGTTGGTTTTTATTCCCACTTTTTGTGCCGTGAGCTGACCTGTCGTGCTTACCAGCAACAGCAGGAGTGTAAAGGTAAAAGCTTTTTTCATCTATATGTTTCTTAAGATTACTCGTTTAATTGCCCATTGATTCTATTTTCGCGGCAAATCCTCCGCCAGGAGCGAGGTGGACACTTAATTTGTCAGACGAGCTTGTTTCAAAGATTTCTCTTTTATAGTCACGTCCCACACGATGGGCATTAACACCGTCTCTGAAAAGGGTTATCCTGTAGTTTCCTTTAGGTAGGAATGACAAATCTATCTCCATGTCGCGTGCCGACCAATCGGTCATGCCTCCCATATACCAGGTGTCTCCTTTTCTGCGCGCTATGGTCACATGTTTTGCAACCTCGCCATCTATCGCGATCGATTCGTCCCACACCGTCGGGATGTTTGCTATGAAATCGAGCGATTCAGGTTCCCTTAAGTAGTTGGATGGACTGTCGCACAACATGTTGATGGGAGATTCAAAGATCACGTACATCGCCAGTTGCCTGCAACGTGTTCCCTGGCTCATGGGCTCGGAGTTTACAGGGCGGAAATTGCCTTTAGAGGCGTTGCGCATGGCTCCTTGTGTATAATCCATTGGCCCGGCAACCATCCTTATAAATGGTATAGTTACATCATAGGTTACCATGTCCAGCTCTTCGGTCGACCATTTAGCCTGCTCCAGGCCGTTCACGCCTTCGAAATTTAGCACGTTTGGGTAGGTACGCTGTAGCCCGGTGGGCTTGTACATGCCATGAAAATCGAGTATCAGGTTGTGACGCGCGGCGGTTTCGGAGGCTCTGTAAATAAAGTCCACCATCTGTTGGTCGTCTCTATCCATAAAATCCACCTTGAATCCTTTTACCCCTATATCGGAATAGTGCTTGCAAACGCGCTCCATATCTTTATCGAACGCCCAATAACCTGCCCATAGGATGATACCCACATCGCGCTTTTTACCGTAATTGACCAGCTCTTGGATATCTATTTCGGGTACCACCTGCATTAAGTCAGCCTTTTTATTTACGGACCATCCCCCATCCAGAATAACGTACTCTATTCCGTTTCGCGAAGCGAAATCAATATAATACTTGTAGGTCTCGTTGTTGATACCGGTTTTAAAATCAACATCATAGAGGTTCAAATTGTTCCACCACTCCCAAGCGACCTTGCCCGGCTTGATCCATGAGGTGTCGTCCACGCGTGACGGTGATGCCAGTTTGTATGTCATGTTCGACACCGCTAATTGCTTGTCCTCGGTCGACACTATCACCACACGCCAAGGAAACTCACGTTCTCCTTCCACCTTGGCTATATAATCCTCTCTTTGCAATACCCTCTGTTGCAACATGTTGTGACCTCCCTGTTCGGTTTTAGAAGGATAGGGGGCAAAGACACCGTCTAGTTGTGATTTTCCGGTGCTGTTTTGAAGATACATTCCGGGATATGACTCCAGATCCACTTCAGTGATGCACATTTTCTTGCCATCCGAAGCCTCTATCAGAACGGGTAAAAAGCAGATCCTCTCGTTGTCGGCCTGAGATAATTTGGTGTGGGTGTAAACATTTTCAAAAGAGGTCTGAAATTGATCACCTCCCTTTTTCACATATGGGAGATACGCGGTGAAATCTGAAGGGAACCTGAAGGAAACCTCTTCTGATTCAATGAACAACGTCTCTTTGCAGTAATTGATAAAACGATATGCCATTCCGTCGTCATAAACCCTGAAACGTAATGCCCAGTTGCCTCTGAAGGAGAATGTAACTTCATTGTAATTATCCTCTATAGTGGCGCTTGTTCCGAAAGGAGAATCGATGCTCCCTCTGTTACTGTCTCTTTTCGTTCGGAGCAATTTCGCATTTTCGCCCCATACTTCTCCTGTGGTAAGCTTCATTGAAACAGGCGAAGCATCAATTAAAATGTTGTCCCCATGTTGAACCGAGTAGGTTATTTTATTGCTTACCGAAACAGTTACGTTTAATTTGCCGTCCGGCGAGGTTACGTTAACCACTTTTGCATTTAACGAGAATGAAAATGCGCTCACTATCAATAAAACAGGTAAAATAGGTTTCATACGATTTTTTTAATTTTGTCATCTGATTGCGCGTAAATGATTTGCACAGATGGTTTGTAAAATTACAACACTTTGATTTATTACCCAAAACTAAAAGCAAGCAAAATGAAAACCCCTTGGTGTTGCACTTTTAAGGTGAACTTGCCATTCATTATTGTTTTACTCCTTCAGAAGGCGGTGCATCCTCTGGGGAGCTGCCCCATTTGCGATTTGCCTTATTTCCCATTACCAGTTCCAGGGTTCCACCCTCTTTAATATCATCGTGGCTGAACCAAGGTTTTGTCCACTCTTTACCATTGAGGCGGGCCGATTGGATGTACTTGTTCTCTTTGCCGTAGTTTTTCGCGATAATCCTGAACTGTTTCCCATTGCCCAATTCCATGGTGACCTTTTCGAAGAAAGGGCTGCCTATGTTGTAGGTAGGGCTACCCGGTGTTACGGGATAAAACCCCATTTGGGAGAATACCACGAAAGCGGTCATCCCTCCCCCGTCCTCATCACCGGGAATTCCCATCAGGTCGTTCCTGAACCATTGATCTATAAGTTCATGAATTCTTTTCTGCGTTTTCCAGGGTTGTCCGGCGTAATTATACAAGTAAGGAATATGCAGCGAGGGCTCGTTAGCCATGGAGAATTGACCCACGTTGCCTGTGTGGTCGGGCAGTTGGGCGTAAAAATCGTATTTGCTTCTCCCGAGCGATTCACGAAACATTTGGTCAAGGTTCTGGATGAAACGTTCGGGGCCCCCCATCAGGTGAATCAGGTCGGCCACGTTATGCTGTACATCCCAGCGGTAGATCCAGCCGTTGTTCTCACCATAGTAGAGGCGTGCACCCTGCCCCCCGGAAAATCGATAATCGAACGGCTCTACGAAGTTGCCGTTTTCATCTTTCGGGTGAAAGAACCCGGTTTTCGCGTTAAACAGGTTGCGGTAATTGTATGATTTACTTAAAAAATAGTCGTACTCTTCCGTTTTTCCCAACTCTTTGGCTATTTGTGCCAGGCACCACTCGTCGTACGATGTTCCAAGCGTTACCGCCACCGGCTGTCGCTTTTCAAAATCGCTGACTTCAGGAACGGTCTCTTCCTCGCCCTCTTTCAAAGCAGGGATATACCCTTTTTCGTGATAGAACTTATCGAGCTCTCCTGCCGGCTGGCCCGACCAGGGAACCAACGTTTTTTCCATGATCGCGTTGCGCAGGGCGGGGTATTTTTTCGCCAGGTCAATATCGGTCAACCCTTTCCGGTAAGCGTCAATTACGGTAGCTATGCCGTGGTTTGAGTTCATCCGGCGGCTGTCGCCCGTGATTTCGGGGAAGGTCGGCCACCAGAAGTCGGGCATTTGCTCCGACATCCGAAGAAAAGAGTGGATGATATCTGTTTCCATTTCGGGCTCGATCATTACCCGGAGTGGGTGCGTGGCCCGGTAGGTGTCCCAGATCCAGTCATCGGTATAGAACGGTCTGCCGTTATCGTCATGCACCTTGCCGTCAAAAGCGCTGAAGTAGCGCCCGTCTTCCGATATGCACACCGGGCGCTCGTAGGTACGGTACAACGAAGTATAGAACACCACTTTATCATCGTAAGAACTACCTTCCACGGTGATTTTCCCCAACGTTTCGTTCCAGATTTTTCTCCCTTCCTTCTCCACTGCTGCGATATCAAAGTCCGGTATCTCCCTGTAAAGATTGCTTTTCGCTTGTTCGGCATCGATAAAGGAGATCCCGTAACGAACTTTCAACTGCCTGGTGTCGGCCGGGTACGACAACACGATGTGCGCGTTTCGTCCCGAAGCCGTTTTGTCGTTTACCTGCCGTGGTTGCACATCTGGTTCCATGTACAGGTAAATGCGCGTGTTGTTCTGCAGTTGCTGATACCCGGAGAATGCTTGCCCGTCCCATTGTAACTCACCTCTGCGAGAATTTAAAATGAGGAACAGCTGTTCGGTCCGCTCGAACGTGAGTTCGTATATGCCTGATTGGTGTGACACCGCGTAATAGACGCTGGTTTCCGCTTCATCAAGGTAGACGTAGTAATCATAGGGTGTGATTTTCTCGCGGTCATAACTATATCGAATTACCGGTCTTAACCCTGCTTCGTCCCCCTGAAAACAGCTTAGGTTGAAAGCTGAACTCCCCCGATGGCTGGTAACCGCTACCGGTAACCCGTTTAGTAGATCGCCGGTATAATCTCCCCGTTCGGGGTATACGCGCAACATGCTGTTGGGCAGATGCACCGTAGGGTAGGTAGGTACCAGCAAATGGCTTATGTTGCCGATGTTAGGGTTTACGTAATCGACAACCGTTTTTGGATTTACAGTGTTGCTTTGCTGTCCACAACCCACCAAAAGAACAGCCATAAAGAACATGATTATAAATCTATATTTCATCATAGCTTATTGTATTTAATTCAACTTCTTGTTTATTTGCGCCACGATGGTGTCAATTTTGGGCACGTTGGAACAACAGGGTACACCCTACGCCGTTATCACCCCGTGGATATCATCCACGAATCTTTTTACTTTTGCCGTATCCTGCCCGTACACCTTTATCCAGTCGAATTCGCTGAAAGGCTCTTTGTTGACAAGAACCTGCCCGTTGATGTCGCCGTTCACGCTCACGTAATCGAGGATCGATTTCAGGTATTCCAGCTGCACGGAGCTGAGCGTGTTGGTGTCGATAAAACGTGAGAATTTCTGTAGAGCGGTATCCCGGTCTATTCCCACCAGCGAGCGGATAAAGATGGCCACGTTGCCGTACATCCTGTTGCCGATTTGTTTTTCGTAATCCTCCTTGCTACCCAGTTTCTCCCAAAGTATTTTTTCCAGCTGTCGGATATCGCCGATGGTGAGCTGTTCCAGGTTTTTGATTTTCTGAATCACGGGGCTATCGATGTTTTCACTCAAGTACTCTATTATTTTTTGTTTATAGGAAACGATTATTCTTGGTTTCCCAACTTCTCCGCCTTCTGTAAATTCGTCTTCAATGTCGATGATAAATGTCTTCTTCTCTTCACCTTCAATGAAATTCATTAATTCCCGAAGCTCTATACGCACCCGTTCAAGTTCAGAAACGGAAACATCTTCCCAAAACTTTTCGGTTTGAACCTCCTTTATCACATCCAATTTGGCTTTCACCTGTGGGATGGTCACTTTTGTTTGCAATATTTCCGCGATGGCGACCACCTTTTCAATACTCTTTTCCGCTTTTACCTCCTCATCCAACAAAGAAAGTTCTATCAAAAGCACTATCAGGTCAAAGCGTTTTGCATTTTCATCATCTGACGTCGCGGGTAGAAGTGGCGAAATATCTGTTCTGATTTCAAGACCGTCAACGAGTGATACATATTCCCAGGCTTTGTCGGCAGAGTATTTATCTGCTATCTGCCAAACGTTTCTAACGCTGATATGACTCCTGTTTAAGTCCGCTACCTGCGTTTGTAAATCTTTTTTAAGCCTGATGCATAGGTCGCTTAGATATTCATCCTCTTGATACACCAAGTCCTGCAAGGCAATGGCAATATCCAAATTCAGGTTAAACAGCTTTTCGGTTAGTGATTGCTGACGTACTGAAACAGTCTCTTTGAAATCCACGCTGAAATACTCGAAGTTCCCACAATAATCAAAGATTAGGAACTTCTTTTTGTCTGCATCGGGTCCAAAAATATCTTCCGAGAGTCGCGTTCCCCGTCCAATCATCTGTTGGAACTTGATTTTGGATTTCACCGTTTTGAAAAACACCAAATTCAGTATGTCGGGAACATCAATGCCCGTGTCAAGCATATCTACCGAAACGGCAATCTGCGGGTTGTTTTCTCGTTGCTCAAAATTATCTATCAGGTTTTGCGCGTATTTTACCGTGTTGTCGATAAGCACGCAAAAGTCGTGTCCGTACTTCGGGTAAAGCAAGTAGAAACGTTCTACGATCTGTTTGGCGTGCTTGTGGTTGTACGCGAAAATAATGGTTTTCCCTATTTTTTCACCCCCTTGAACTTTCAGCCCGTTGGTCATTAAGTCCTGTAAAACTTTATCCACCGTATCGTCATTGAAAAGGTAGCGATACATTTCATTGGGATTAAAATCCCTTCTTCCCGAGAACAAGAGTTCCAAATCATCCGTTTCTTGTTCGTACTCGTAGATCTGTTCAACCTGTTCTTTCTCCTCCTCCGAAAGTTCGTCATATTTTATCCCACCTGTCAGGATTTTCGACTTCCTGTTAATGACTTCATAAGGGTTAAGGAAACCATCTTTAACCGCTTCATCCAACTCGTAGTCGAAGTTGGGTTCCCCCTGCTCCAGGTAAAAGGTCTGGTAGGTGCTTCTATCCACCTCATCGCGCGGCGTGGCGGTCAGGCCAATGAGGAACGCGTCGAAGTAGTTGAAGATGGACATGTACTTGCCGAAAATGCTTCGGTGTGCTTCGTCAATGATAATCAGATCAAATCTGCCGACAGAGAACTCCTTGGTATCGGCATCGATGAAGTTAATCATCGTCTGGTAGGTAGAGAAAAGCACCCGGGCGTTTTTGTCGGGCTTCCTCGTCTTGTCTGACAGTGCCGATGTAGTCACATGCGGAAGCAATTTGGTAAAGTTTTTCATTGCCTGTTTTACCAGCGCGGTACGATCGGCAAGGAAAAGCACGTTTTTAACCCAATTGTTCCGCATCAGCACATCCACGAGCGAAATGGAGACCCGTGTTTTGCCCGTCCCTGTCGCCATGACCAGCAACCCTCGCCGATGGAAGCCGTTCAGGTGCTCACAAATGGCGGTAATCGCCCGCTTTTGGTATTCCCTGTTGGTTATTTCGTCGTCAATGCGCAAGTCGGTAATGGGCTGTCGGTTCTGACGTTGGATAAGCAGCTCCAGGTTTTCACGAGAGTGAAACCCGTACACCCGTCGTGGCGGGTATCCCAGGCGGTCAATGCAGTAAATTTCATACCCGTTGGTGTAGTAGATTACCGGTTTCACGCCATATCGCGCCTCCAAGCAGTCGGCGTACAGTTCCGCTTGATGTTTCCCTACTGATGGGTCGACCGTCGTTTTTTTAGCCTCGATAACGGCCAACGGCTTGCCGTCGTTGCCGTAGATAACGTAATCGATAATACCGATGTTCGCGCTGTTGGGCATTCCTTCGGTGCTGATTTCCACCCCAACCGTGTTGGGAGCGAAAACGTTTTTCTCGGTCGCTATTTCCCATCCCGCCTCCCTCAGCAGTTGGTCTATGTAGAGCGCACGGGTTTCCGCTTCGGTAAAGTATTCCGGGAGCGGGGCGACTTTTAGAACGGTGGTCTCTTCGGCTATCCCCTCGTATTTCTTGATAACGGCGGGGCTGGGCGCGATATCTTTTTTAGGTGAGATGTAAAGCTTTTTTTCGCGCGTGAGTAACGCGTTGTCGAAACGTGGGAACATGTCGATCACGTCCAACATCATCAAGACGGAGCCGACGAAGTTGTGCAGGTTCAGCACGCAGTAAAAGGACTCGGAACGGGTAACGCTTCCCAGGTGAGCCGCCCTGTTCCCTGCCTTACGAATGTAGTGCAGGTTCTTCATCAATATTTCGTCATTGATGAACTCCTTGAACTCCCGCGCGTCCACCAGTTCAAAAAGCGATGCCCGTTCGGGGATATGAAAGCCCTTGAGCAAGTAGATAGCCTTGGTGGTATACTCCAGCGCCCGGCGTGCGCTCAATGCCGATTTTTCAGGGTCGTACCACTGGCACACCTCCGCCTCGTTGCAAAGCGTGTAGAGGTCGGTGAAATCGGGGTTTCCTTTCAGGAAATCGAAGTTGCGTTTTATAGTTTGAGAGGGCTGGGTGGCTTGGGGTGCCTGCATGGGTTGACCGGCTTGGGTGATTTTGGGATCTTGGGTGTCTCGCGTGGCTTGAGTGTCTTGGGGGCTTTTCCCCGTTGAATCGGCATGGCGGGCAGAAGTATCAGCCCCCCGCGATAATGCCGGGCGTACACGTTTTTCATACTTCACGGCAGGTTCATCCAATGTACCCGGAACGTGCTTTGCCTTCACCCCCTTCGGGTAATACTCCACCACTTTCCCCAGGTGAAAAGCGATAATCCAAGCGGTCAATTCTCCATCCGGCGTGAAGTGAACCCCGTTTTTCGCCTCATTAAAACGAACCACGTTCCCATTTTCATCGGTCTCGGGTTCAAACGAAATACCCACCACCTCCACGATGGCCCAATCGCGATCTTTGTTATACCCAACAGCAAGCTTCAGGTATTTATAAGGTTTGGGAAGAAAAGGAAAATAACCGTTGTAATACAAATCCAAAGAGAAGTCCACCTCGGGAAAATCATTGCGTAGATAGAAATCCCCCCTTCCGTCAATTTGCAAGTATTTCCGATAAGTGGTGTCTTTTATACCCCTGTACTCTACCGTTTTTTCGCCCGACATAATTTCGTTAAAACACTTGCCTCTTATCGTCAGGTAGAGCGTGTTCTCCTTATCGGGTTGCACATCGTTGTCTGCTACCACTTCATAATAGAGCTTGTCGGTGTCGAAAGGTTTCGATAGATCTACATAACCGTCGGCTAACTTGTATTTTAACCGGATTTTATCGTTGTTGCTCATAGGCGGATGTATTGGTGTTTCGGCATCACAAAAATAGAAATATTAATCTGTTCTCCCAATGTTAATTATCGCTTTTGCCCACCAAAAACTTCTTGAAACTTCTTGATTCTTCAAGAATCAAGAAGAAATGTCAGATTTCACCCGAAATATTTATCCATCGTGTAATCTATCAGCAACTGCGTTTCGGCAACACCTTGCTTCACCAACTCCTTTTGCGCTTCAATCCTTTCTATACGCTCTACGAAGAGCTGTACTGTATGTCATCAAAGTTCGTTGTTTTGCTCGCCTCATTTATAAGGTGAGCAAATTGCATCTTGAACTCTTTCAGGTGTTTACCCTTGTATAAAATATAATTGCGGTGTTTTTCACCCAAAATATTTATCCATCGTGTAATCTATCAGCAACTGCGTTTCGGCAATACCTTGTTTCACCAACTCTTTTTGTGCCTCTATCTTTTCAATCCGCTCCGCAAAATCATTTTGAAGTGAAAGGGGAGGAATGGGTAAATCAATTTTTTTAATGTCTATCTTTCTTAAACTCGGGATTGTAACTGCAACATTTAGCCTTAGAAAATCGAATTCTTTACAGAAATAGAATAAAAACAAACTTTCAAGAATAGATTTATTTACAACCAGTCCAAAAGCTGTATCAACCATCCACACTTTTTCAGTTACAATAAAGGGTCTATTAATTGTTCCTTTTCTTCCTAAAATAACAGTTCCTTCGGGACATAAGTAATCATCAGCAAAACTCATAAAACCACCACTGCCCATAATTGGATAAACACCTTTTGGATTTTCCACCTTCTTTTGATTTTTTCCTGAAACTATCTCACACACCTCTCCCAACTTCTTGACTTCCCATCCTTTTTCGTTTTCAATGGGGTCGCCAAACATGCTATAGAAAGTGGATTGAGCTAGATTGTCGTATTCCACGATTTGCCGTTCTTGCAACTCTTTCAAGCGATACAGAATATCCAATTCCTTTACAATCGCTTCTTGGATATGAAGGGGTGGGATGGGGATAGGGATTTTTTTTAAATCAATTTTACGAAGACTCGGTATTGTTACAGCCACGTTTAATTTCGTAAAATCAAATGATTTACAAAAATAAAACAGGAAGCGATTGTTAAGAATCGAATTATCAGCAACAAAACCAAAAGCTGTATCGACAAGCCACACATTTTCTTTTACTATAAATGGATTATTTATAGTTCCTTTTCTTCCTAAAACGATAGTTCCAATAGGACATAAATAATCATCGGCATAGCCCATTTGCCCGCCACTTCCCATTATGGGGTAGTTGCCATTTTTGTTCTCTACCTTTTTTTGGTTCTTTCCATTTACTATTTCACAAACCTCCACTAATTTTCTTATTTCCCATTTCTCTTTCATAAAATCACGTTCCGTTGTTACAGAATCAAAATAGTAGCGCTTTTAAAGCTGCAGGTAGCATTATGTGGCAAACCAATAAAGTATACCTCCAACCGCGGCCAACCATAGCAACAATATAAGGTAGTACGAGATAGCGTTAAGCACGATAAACCATTTATGTTGTACCAAAATACTGCCTATCGGATTATCTTCATTTATCTTTTCCAACGCTTTTTGGAAATTTGGCTTAAGAAAACTCTTCCCATGTTTTGCTATTCTTATAACAATAATGGGTGTTGCGATAAAAATATATAACGAAACAAGAATGGCAAAAATCATAATATTTACATTTAATTGTTTGCTTGTCAATACTACAACGGTTTGTCCATCGTTTTATATTCCGCCATCGCTTCCGCCACTTGGTTTTGCAGGCTTTCCAGTCGTGCCAGTACCACGTTAGGATTTTCGTATTCCACTTTTACCCGCTCCACCTCCTTGTACTTGTTTATCGAAAGGTCGTAATCGTTTGCCACGATATTGGCTTTGGGAACGAGGAACGATTGTTGTTTGCGGTCGCGCTCTTTTTCCTTTTCAAGCGCGTGAAAGCGTGCAATAATATCGGGAATATCGTTCTCTTTTATCTCGGTGCGCTTGTCATCGAGGGAGTAACCATCGGCTTTCATATCGTAAAACCACACGTCGCTGGTTCCCCCGGCGTTGGTTTTGGTGAAAATTAGAATTGCCGTTGATACTCCCGCGTAGGGCTTGAACACGCCCGATGGCATCGAAATAACCGCCTGTAACGTTTGGTTTTCAACCAGCTCTTCGCGGATGGCCTTGTGGGCCCTGCTGGTGCCGAACAGAACGCCGTCGGGCACGATGCTGGCGCAACGTCCGCCCAGTTTGAGCGAGCGCAAGAAAAGTGCTAAAAACAGCAGTTCGGTCTTTTTGGTTTTGGCAAGGGTAAGCAACGATTTTTCCACCACCTCGTAATCGAGGCTTCCCGTGAAGGGCGGATTGGCCAATATCAATGTGTATCTGTTGGTGTCTTTGTTGTCGTCCGAAAGCGAATCGCGCCACTCGATATTGGGGTTTTCCACGGCGTGCAGCATCATATTCATCGCCCCGATACGAAGCATCGTTTGGTCGGTATCGAAACCGTAAAACATGGTGTTTTTGTAGTGATTGGCGTTTTCGGTTTTCAGTATCTCTTTCGGGTAATTTTCCGCGATGTACCGTGCGCTTTCCACGATAAAGCCGGCCGAACCCATGGCCGGGTCGCAAATGGTGTCCTTAAGCGTGGGCTTCATCAGCGCCACCATCATCTTTATAATGTGCCGGGGTGTGCGAAACTGCCCGTTGGTGCCACTTGCCGCCATCTTACCGAGGATGTATTCGTACACGTCGCCCATCGTGTCGCGGTCTTCCATGTTCAAATCGCTGATGCCGTCCACCAGTTTCGTCAGTGTTCGTTCGTTTGGGATAAGGAAAATGGCGTCTTTCATGTAGGTCGAATAGGATGAATTTTTGCCCGAGCTGAGGTTCTTGATAAACACGAATACATCGTCTCTAACGGTTTTAAGCATCGCTTGCGAGTCGAAATTCTTAAAGGTGCTCCACCGCAGATTTTGATATGGCACGCTCTCTTCCGTCTGCGGGTTTAGCCACTCGCCTTCGGGGAAAGTGGGGTTTTCAACCATGGCACCAAACACGCTGGCGGTCGCCTCTTGCTTGATTTGAGCGTCATCCAAAATCTTGATAAAGAACAAATAGGTCATTTGCTCTAAAACGGTGATGGAGTTGGTGATACCCGATGTCCAAAACGTATCCCAAATAGCGTCGATTTTATTGCGTATTTCTCCTGTAATCATAGTCTGTCCCTATTTTATTATTACCCATTTGCCTGATTTTGTAGGACCCTCGTGCTTGATAATGCCTTGTTTGGTCATTTTTCGCAGGTAATAACGAATACTGTCTTCCGTTCTATCTAATTTTTTGGCTAGCTCCTTTCTTGTAACTTGGGGATTATTTTCCATAATCATCATTATTTCTTCTTCGATTTTTCTTGGGCTTTTCTTGGGCTTTTCTTTGGCGTTTTCCGCTCCCAAACCCTCTTCCAAATACTTTTCAGAAACATTTTCTATTACCCTGAAAGCAGTTACCAACGAAAAATCGAAAACAGCTTTGCCGTTACCGTTTTCAACCAACTCTTTTTGTACCCGATACACACCACGGCTCTCTACGTTCATAACCGGCTGTGGCAGGATATTACCATCTGTGCGGATATTCGATGTTTTCAGCAACAGCTTGTCGTTTACTTTTAATCCTGATGGTTTCCCATCATTATGAGCACCGATGATAAAATAGCCGTTCTTTCCGCTTCCCGAAACATCATTGGAAAAGGCACGAATGGCTTGGCAGAACTTGTCCATATCGTTGGTGGATATGGTGCGTTCCACGTGAGAGCTTTTTGTGCTTGCAAGAAGGTGTTGGAGTTCAGCTTTTGAAATCATCTGAATAACCTGTGTTATTTAATTTTCAATGTTGTCTCATCTCGCCTTCCATCCCAAATTGCTAATACAACAAGTTCCGTTTCCGTGAATTCATAAAATATTAGATACTCTTTTACAATGTTGACTCGAACATTTTCGTATGAGGTTTTACGACCGGTCTCGGGATAAAGAGCTGATAGTTTCAATGTGTTTCTAATCAGTTTGTCTAATTTGATACTGTAAGTCTTTGAATGATTCCGTTGTATCCAGTAGTCTAATATCTCTTTTCGCTCTTCGTTTGCCTTTTCAGTCCAAATTATTTTTCGTTTAACCATTGCTCAATTTCCTCGTTTGCCTGTTGTTCAGATAATACTTTGCCGGCAAGGTATTCTCTCCTTGCTTCACTGATTCGTTGAGATTGCTTTGAGGTTAACTCGTATGCTTCATTATCAAGCTCAAAATCAAGTATATTTTGAAGCTCTTCAATAATTCGTACCTCTTCGGTTTTTGCTATTCGACTAATAAGATCTATTTTTAATTCAGCGGTATTTATACTATTATTCATACAGTTATTGTTTTTTTCATGTTCTATAATATCAATTCACTCAAATGAACTCGAAAGCAAAGCTACCAAAAAACCACGTCTCTGCCAAACTCTGTTTTGCACTCTATCATGGAATCCCCGTACTTCTTGAGTAATTGTTCCAAACCGGGAGCAAGTTAGTGAATTTTCTTGGGTTTTTTCTTGTATGTTTCTTTGGTATTTTCTTTTGCTTTTCTTGGGTAGCTCCTACCTGCCAATGAAACTTTGGCGGTGGCCTTATTTGAGTAACACGGAAAATGCATACCTTTGTTCAGGGGAACATCATATTCTTCTGTATCTGACGACATGAAGCTGTTTTTAGCACCGTGTTGCATTTACCAGTTAAACGTACAATCTAACCAGTATTGAATAAACAAAAAATGAAAACTATTAACCGTGGTTTATGGACAGTGGTTCTTGTTTGCTTGCTCGCCCTCTCCTGCTATCAATGCCAAAGCAGCCGTTCTGACGATATCGTTTACATCGAAAACAGGAAGGTGAGGCTGGGCTTCAAGAAAGAGACAGGCAGGCTCGTGGTGTTCACGGACAAGGTGAATCAACATGAATTTATTGATCCTGATGCGATAAACGGGGTGCCTTGGAGGATACAGTGCCAATCGGCATCATTGAACGAAACTGTTTTGAAAGAGATAGCAGGGGCCACATTTTCTTTCTCAAAGCCAAACCCGTTAACGCTTATACTGAAGTGGGGCGACTTTGAGACGCTGCCTGATTTTCAGGTTGAAACAAAGGTTTCTCTTGCTAAAAAAGAGCCGTTTTCCTATTGGAGCATATCGGTCGAGGGAATCGGTGATATGGCTGTTCAAGAGGTCGTGTTCCCCAGGATCCAGGGTCTAAGGGACTTGGAGAATGAAAAACTGGTTATCCCCACCTGGATGGGCAGCCTGATGAGTGAGCCCAGAGAGATACTCTCAAAGGGGAGTGGAAGAGTGGCGTGGGTTTACCCGGGGGCTTTATCGAGCCAGGTTGTTGCCCTCTATAATGCCGACAAATGTGGCTTTTACGCGTCGTGCAATGACTCCTTGAACTACAGGAAAAACTTTTCGTTGACACTGGATACCCTGAACACGATAACGTATGAGATGAGCAACTTCCCATCGTTTGATGCCACCGTCAAGACCTATTCTCCCACCTACCAGGGGGTAATCGGGTCATTTAAAGGAGACTGGATTGATGTGGCGGAAATTTACAAGGAGTGGGCCCTGCAGCAAAGATGGGCGAAGGAGAGCCGGTTTATCAACGGGCTAACCCCCGCGTGGCTGGAAAAGACGGCCCTATGGGTTTGGAACCGGGGAAAATCCGAAAATGTCATCGTGCCCGCCATGGAGTTAAAACAATCCCTTGGTTTGCCGGTAAGTGTCTTCTGGCACTGGTGGCACAACTGCTCCTATGACGATAATTTCCCCGAGTACCTGCCGCCAAGGGAAGGGAAAGAGTCTTTCGTTGAAGCGGTACAATTGGCACGGGATGCCGGTGTCAATGCCATCGTCTATATGAATGCCATCCAGTGGGGAGAGGCCACCGAGGAGTGGAAGTCGGGAAGGGTTCTGCCTTACGCGGTGAAAGACATCAACCAGAATGAGATCCCCCACGTGTACAATGCTTTTTCCGGTAATGCCCTGGTGAACATGTGCGTCGGCACGGAGTTCTGGAGAGACCACTACTCCTCCCTTTGCGATAGTGTTGTAAACAGCTATCAAACCAGCGGCGTCTACATGGACCAGACCTGCCTGAGCAGGATGTGCTACGATAAAAACCATGGTCATCCCCCCGGTGGAGGCAATTACTGGGTGGAAAGTTCGGCTAAGATGATTCGTCAAATCCGCTCGAAAGACTTTGGCGATAAACAGCCGATATTTACCGGGGAGGGATCATCCGAAAACTGGCTTCCACATCTGGATGCCTTCTTGACCCTGGAAGCGAGCAGGGAGAGGTATGCCGGTGTGGATAATATTGAGACGATCCCCTTTTTCCAGGCCGTTTTCCATCAATATGGGATTACCTACGGTAGCTACTCATCGTTGGTTTCACCACCCTACGATGAGTTGTGGCCCATAGAGTTTGCCCCGAAAGAGAGGGAGCAGCCGCTGGATGAGATATTCGACAAGCAGTTTTTAATGGAACAGGCGAAGTCGTTTGTATGGGGGGTGCAGCCTACCATTGCCAATTATCACACCTTTCTCGAATCTGAAAAGAGAGAGGAGATCGATTACCTGATGGAGATAGTCAAGACAAGGTATAATGCCCTGGACTATTTGTTGTACGGCGAGTTTTGCAGGAACCCGGATCTACATATTCCCCGTGAAAACATTGATATTTCCAGGCTGTCCATATACGCGGGCAGGACCGGGAACACCGTAACGGCCTTTGAGAAAAATGTCCCTTCACTATACGTGGGTACGTGGAAAGCCAAGAATGGAAATCTCGCTATCGCTTTGGCAAGTATCAGTGATGAGGTGATTCCTATCGACTTCACCATTGATCCAAAAGAGTATGATATCTCATCAAAAGGGGAGGTTAACCTCATTAAGGCGGGTAGAAAAAAACAGCTGAAAAGGTATCTGAATGATATCCATATTGAGATGGAGCTGAAGCCTAAAGGGATATGCATCATTGAAGTGGTGTCGAATAACTCGTGAGACGTCAACATTAACGACATCGTATTCATCGTCTCTTTTTTTGAATTCGAGTCAAAAAAGCCGAAAATCACGCAAGTAGAAGGTGAAAAATTTACATGATAAATTGAACGTTGGATAACTCGTTTCCAACTTCGTGTAAAGCTGATTCGATTTTTTTCATTTGCGTTTCGCTAATGTATTTAGTTGAACCACTCTTGTATTGGCGCAAGAGTGAAGGATTAATGCCTGCTCGTTCCGCGAATTTCGAGACGTTGATGAAGTCGTAATAATCAAAAAAAGACGCGATGTCGTACTTGTATTCAAAGGTAATACCTTTTAATTCGTCAGGAACTTCTTTGCCTTCTCCAGTATAAGAAGTAATTATTTCTACTACTGAATTTTGAAAGTCTTCTTTTGCTTCGATTACGGTTGCGCCTTCTCCGATGATCGAGTGTTTTAATTCGGGCGTGAAAATACCGAACGTACCATCTTTCCCCTTTTCGATGAGGGCTGTAGCGGATCTTTTTGCTTTCATTACGAAATAGTTTTACTTATCCCGGATAAGTTTATTTCAATAGGACAACACAAATATATAGCATTTTTGCAATATTGCAAAAATGTTATGTGTTTAATCATGAGATTAGATTAATTTAACAGGCTTGGTTTCTGAAAGGTCGTTTTTCTTTATAGATTCTGCCTAGCTATGTTGTTACCGGTACGCTTGAAACACGATGACCCTCCCCTTCGTCTTAACGGTGAACGTATCTCCCAGGGAGCTGTTCAACGAGCCCTGCCACCAGTTGGTGAGCACCCTGTTCTCAAGGGGATATTCAAGTCCGTACGTGGTGATGGGCTCGGGGTCGAAAGAGAAGAGGGAGACCGCTTCGCCCTTGAAGCTCTGGAACACCCTGTTGGCTTGGATGGGGGTGAACAGGCCCCAGTTGGTGGCCATGATCACGTTGACCTTCCGGATGTACTCGGCCAGCAGCGAGATGTTGCCCAGCGTGTGATCCTCCCGCTTGCCCGTTCCGCCCACGATCACGATATCGGTGATGCCCCGCTCGATACAGTAGTTCACCGACTTGGTCAAGTCGTTTATCTCCTGGTCATGAACGATATGGAGGATATTGGTGAACCGCTTCCGGTTCTCTTCCGAGATGGAGTCGCCATCGCCCACGATGGCGTCGGGTGTTCCCCCGAGGTCGATAAACTCGTTGGCAGCCCCATCGCAGCAGACGATGAACGTCGCGTTATCAATGTAAGAGAGGGGTAGGGGGTGCCGGGGAAACCGCCCGTTGGCGATTATCACCGCCGAGGTGCTGCTGTTCGTTTTCATCTTCTACTCATTTCCACGCGAAGGTATGAAAAAAACGACTAAAGGGGTTACCTTTGCACCTTGAAAGCGATTCGATCGAAATTAACAGTTAAAGTGAGATACACTGAAGTTCAATTTTCGCAGTTTGTATGATTGTTGTTTGCTTTCAAGGCGAAAGACTCGTAAACTTTTGCGGGGACACATCCTGCGAAGTTCGCGTTAGAAAAGAAAAGCTGTTTGAGCAACGCGAGTTCTATTCTTTTAGCGAACAAGCAGTTGATGGGTCGTAAAATTTACGTTAGTTGAGCCTGAAAGCAAACATGATAAGTGTTTCACAAATAAGTAAAATATGATATATATCGTCAATAAAAGCACCGACCCTGCGTACAACATCGCGCTGGAGGAGTACTGCTTTAAGCGGTTAATGCGGTTCGAGAAAATTTTCATCCTCTGGATTAACGAGCCGGCCATTATCGTGGGCAAGTACCAGAACACGATGGCGGAGATCAACGAGCGGTACGTGAAGGAACAGGGGATTCACGTGGTGAGGCGTATTACCGGTGGTGGAGCCGTGTATCACGACCTTGATAACCTCAACTACACCATCATCTCGAAAGAGGAGGAGGGGCGGAGCGATTTCGACTTCGAGGCTTTTTCACAACCGGTTATCGAGGCACTCGCCGGGCTTGGGGTGAAGGCGGAGTTCTCCGGGAGGAACGATATCACGATCGATGGCAAGAAGGTGTGCGGAAATGCACAGGCGTACGCCGACGGGCGGGTGATGCACCATGGCTGCTTGCTGTTTAATACCGACCTGACGGTGCTCTCCAAGGCGCTGGAACCCCCCAAGGAGACCGTGAGGTCGAAGGCGATCAAGTCGGTTCGAAGCCGGGTGGATAACATCCTCCCGCACCTGAAAGAGGAGATGAGCGTGCACCAGTTCGCCGATAAGGTGCTGGAGCAGATGGTGAAGCGTTTCCCGGAGATGCAACCCTACACGTTTAATGAAAGCGAGCTACAGGAGATCGAGCGGGCGCGCCGCGAGAAATTTGCCAACTGGGACTGGAACTACGGGAACAACCCGCGGGCGGAGGTAACGCGGGCGAGCCGCTACCCGGCCGGTAAGATCGAGGTGTTCCTTGACCTCAAGGGGGGCAAAATTGAGAAGATCCGGTTTTTCGGGACATTCTTCGGGAGGGATGGCGACCTCACTGAGGTGGAGAATCGACTAAAAGGGACACGGTACACCCGTGGGGAGGTGAGGGAGGCCCTTTCGACGGTCGATGTCCCGCGCTATTTTACCGGCTTCACGCTTGAAGAGCTGGTCGAGGCGATCGTCGATTGAACACTCTCCGCCTAGTTTTCCACTCTATTTACTCAACTTTCATGAGTGGCATTGTTGTTTGCTTTCAAGACGAAGGCCTCAGCGACTTTTCAGTTTCGCTGCGCATCATCCGAAGCCACTTGAAGTAACCGAGTATCGATATTATTGTATAAATCCCGAAGAGGATGGAGGTGGGGTACAACCCCTGCCAGGCGTACAAACCGCAAGATACCGCGTTGACCGCTACCCAGAGCAACCACTGCTCCACGTGCTTGTGTGCCAGCAGCAACATGGCGATGATGCTGAGTGCCGAGGTAAAGCTATCGACATACGGCACAGGGCTATCGGTGAACCGGATCAATACAAAGGCGATTGCCGCGTAGATGGCGGCGCCGATGACACTGAGTGGAAGAAACAGCCGTTTCGGTGTGTGGGTGATAGGAAGTTCTCCCTTATCGGTGGGTCGGTTCCACCGTATCCACCCGTATATGCTGGCGAAGAAATAGTAGATGTTGATGCCCATGTAGGCGTAGATTTTACTCTGGAAGAAAATCCAGATGTACAGGATGGGCATAATTACCCCCACGGGCCAGAGCCATTTGCTGGCCTTGTACTCCAGGTAGATGTAAACTAGCGCGATGATCGCGGCGATAATCTCGATGGTTTGCATAGGTTTGAATACCTCCTTTCCCTCCGCCGGCATTACCCGTATCAGGTTGTTATGGGTGTGATCTCAGCCCGTGATATTGGGGCACCCCCGTTCTTAGAAAGGACAAAATTACATGAAAATCTCCCTATTTCCAAGCGGCTGCTTGATAGAGCAAAAAGATAAGAACTTAATGAGCTACGGGTTATACCACTATGATGCCCCCATTTCGCTTTAATTTAGTTACGAGAGGTTGAAGGAGCAGGGAATTATGTTTTAATAATCGAGGAAGGAATAATCCGATGTATGATAACCTTATCACGGGAAATTGTATAAATAACGGACATTTTACGTTTATAGTGAACTCTACGAGCATTTGCGCCATACTGCAAAACGTCGGTTTGTAACGATACGGGAAAAGAGTGAGCCGAGTGAGAAAGTGATTTTATAAATTCAATTAAACCTTCGGCATATTTCTTCGCGGTAATGGGTGCAGAACAAGTATCCCTAATGAAAGAAACAACTTGCCGAATATCGTCTAAAGCTTGTCGGGTATATTGAATGTTGTAATGGGTCATAATTCTCGTAAATCCATTCCGTAAGTATGGTTAAGTTCATTCCATAGCCGCGTTTCAAACTCCTCTTGAGAGTAGAGCTTGTTATCGAGCCCGGTTTCTTTTCCCGGTAGAACACGATAGTTTTCAACAGGCTCATCAATGCTGTTTTGTTTTTCTTGCTTTAACGCGGTGATAAAAGCAGCAACCGTGCGAAGTTCTTCAGTGGATAAATTGTTGAGCTCTAATTGTAGTTTTTCGCGTAATTTGTTATCGGTAAGCATAATAGTGAGTTTTTGCTGATTGAATACAAAATTACATGAAAATCTCCCTATTTCCAAGTGGCTGTAATAAAAATCAAGGCCACCGTTTTCCCTATGCTTCCGTACCGTGCTCGAGGCACAAATGTTACCTTTGTAATCATTCACGGGCTTCACAGCCCCATTTATTAATTCCGGAATTTCATGGAAAAAGCATGTGGCCTTGACGTTCACAAGGATAGGCTTTTTTTAAGTTGATAGAAATGAAATTGTAACATGAGTTCAAGGCAAACTCACGTTATTTATAGTAATAGCTTTAATCAGTTTTGATTTATTTCGTCAAAAAATCCTGGTATTCACTCCATAAACCCTCCGTGGTATATTCGTCACCCAGTACGTATTGAATACCTCCATCAAAGCTCCAAGGTATGACATGCAACGTGGATTGATTGAATTTCTTCAGGAACTCCTCGTCTTTTGTCGTCAGCCATTCTAAAAAAAATCCGGTGGTCTGGTAGCCGTCCATCCAATGACCTCCGGGTTTTCGATTGGTGATAGGAAAATAATGGTTATGTGCACGAACGGCATCGGCCATTCCTTCAATAAATGCGAAAAAAGTTTTGTTGGTGCCGTACGAGCCTATGCCTTGAGGTTCCAACTGAAACCCGTGAACCAGTTCGTGGTAGAGAACGCCTTCCGTTTCGTAGAGAACCTGATCATCTCCCCCTTTTTTGGCGGCTTGTTCCACCCAGCGGGTGCTGTAAAAAATACTGATTTCCGGGACACCCCCGCTTTTTGCCGAAATTCCCTTAACATCTTCAATGGTGTAATTGATCTTACGTATATTCGGGATGCTGTCCGCGGGGCTCCAGTAAAGCGTTTTTAGTACCCCTAAAATGCATTCTTTAATAAGTTGATGGGGGTTGGGAACAATTCGGTTATAAATGTTCCAACCTTCGGTTCCTGCTGCTTTATTGACAAAATTGATTTCGGGATAATGAAAGGTATCCCATGATGGCGTTTTGTCAGCTGAAACCATGGTGTTCTTTGCATTACATGACACCAATAGCGTTGAAATGAATGTAAAGATTATCAGATTTTTAATTTTCATGAAAATAATATGTTTAGACAAATGTACAGGTATCTCTTCCAGGGATTTGTTACCCCGTAACAAAAGTACACAATTTTTGTGTTACGAGAATAAGGAGACGATAAGAGTGGCACATGAATATAATCGATTCAAAACGTTAGCGTGAGCCTCGCCATGTAGTTGCGGGTGGCCTGCGGGTAGTAGCCGATGTAATGCACGACGCTTCCATCCTCGAAGGCGTCCGTGGCTGCCCACCCGTTCGCCACGTACTTTCGGTTCAGTAGGTTGTTCACGAACAGCTGTAGCTGGAAGGTCCCCAGTGATTTTGTCGTAAACGTGTAGCCTGCCGAGAGGTTGACGATGAAGTAGGCGTCAATCGATTTCACTTTGTCGCCGCTGTTGTCCAAGAATTGCTTGCTCACCTGTTTGCCCGCCAGGTTCAGGTAGAGGGCTCCCGTGGGCTGGTAGGTGACCCCCATCGCGCTTACCAAGCTGGGTGAGTAGGAGATAGGGGTGGTGCCGTAATACTGCGACAGCTGTTCGTGCGTGTTGGAGGGATCGTTACCGACGTGTACCGGGTTGTAATCGCTATCGTACAGGTCGAAGTAGGCGGTGTAGCCTTTAATCCTGTTCCGGCTAAAGGTGGCGTTCGCGTCGATGCGCACCCGCTCTGCCCAAAGCGGGACGGAGGCTTCAATCTCTATTCCCGCGCGGTAGCTCTCCTTCACGTTCTCCATCAGCTTGTACCCGTTGTCGTTCAGCTTCCCGGTCTGTACCATCTGGTCGTGGTAGTCCATGTAGTACAGGTTCACGCTCAGCCGTTCGCCTCCCGTGCCCTCGTGATGATATCCCAGCTCGTAGTCGACCATCCGCTCCGGTTGGATAGGGTTCGCGGCATTTCCCTTGAGCCCATCTTTCAAATCGGACCTTAGTGGCTCCCGTTGGCCTATCGACACCGAAAGGTAAAAGCGGTCGCGGTCGTTTAACCGGTAAGAGGCTCCTGCCTTGGGGTTCAGGAAGTCGTACTTGAAGTGGCCCGTCAGATTCATCAGGTCATCATCTATCCCGCTAAAGCGATAGCCGATATGCCGGTACTGAAGGTCGCCGAAGAGTGACAGCCTCTCGTTTGGCTGATACTCCACTTTGCTGAAGAGGTTCGTCTCCCTCTTTTTACCCACGTTGCGGTACCACTCGTGATGTAAGGGGATGGCGTGGTTATGTTTTACCCAGGGGAGTCGCCCGAAGTGATCCCCATCGTAGTAGCTATGCATACTCCCGAAGGTGAGTTGCCAGGCTTCACGGTGATAGGTAACCCCAGCGTTGGCCACGTAAAAGTCGTTCCACATCGACTTCCGCCGGATAAAGTCGCTTCGGGTGTAGGTGTAGTCGCCGATGGTTTGCGGCTCCAGCCCGAAATCGGAGTACTTGCGGTTCTGCCGGTAGTTTTCGTAATAGCCGTAGCCGTGGTTGTAGCAGAGCCCGGCGTTTAGCACCAGCCCGCGGTTCAACTCACGACTAAGGTTCAGCTGCACGATGTGCGACCAGTAGTTGTCGGTCTCGTTATCATAGTAAAATCGGTTGCCCGCGTCATCGTAGTACTCCCCCGCGGGATTGTAACGGCGTCCATACTCTTCGTCCTCCATCTGCTTGAGTGACACTCCTTCCCAGGTGATACCGGTCTGTTGCACCCCGTTCAGGTAGACCAACCGGATCAGTTGTCGGTCGGTGTAGTGCGACAGGGCCGCGTAGAGGTTGCTATGGTCCACTTTCCCGTTCCGCACGTAACCGTTGCCTAGCATCCGCGAGAAACGAACATCCAGCGAGAGACCATTCCGGAGGATGCCGCTTCCCGCGGCGATGTTAGATAGGAACGTGCCGTAGCTACCAACGGCCGTCGATGCTTCCCCGTAGGCCTCGGGACGCCCCCCCGCGGTTTGTAGCGAGATAGACGCGCCGAAGGCACCTGCCCCGTTGGTGGAGGTGCCTACGCCACGCTGAATTTGCATGCTTTGCAGCGAGCTGGAGAGGTCCGGCAGGTTCACCCAGAACAGCTCTTGCGACTCGGGGTTGTTTAGTGGCATCCCGTTGAGCGTGACGTTTACGCGGGTGGCGTCCGTTCCCCGGATCCGCAAGGAGGTGTTACCCACTCCCAGCCCGTCTTCCGTGAAGGCCACGACCGACGGGTAGCTCTGCAATGTGACGGGAATAGACCGCGCCGCGCTTTGTCTCTTGATGTCCAGTATGTTAATATTGGAGTAGGCCACCGGTGTCTGCTGGCCGGCGCGTGTGCTGGAGACCACCACCTCCTCGAGGCGGATATGGCTGAGGCTGTCGGTGGATTCAACTTCAGGTTGAGCGTGGACAAGGCTGTCGATAGATTTAACCTCAGCTTGCGTGTGACTAAGACTCTCTTTCGCTATCGCTTGATAGCTCAATGCCGGCAACGCTGCCAGCAGTAAAAAAACCTTTTTCATTTACATGCATTTTGTGATGGGCCGCGCCATGAGCGCTGTCCACCGGTTGTTCGTAAAATAAAAAAGGGGATTAAATAAGATGTATACCAGAAAATGCAACTGGTTCGCGCATTTTCATTCCCTCCGCCGGCATTACCCGGATCAGGTTGTTATGGGTATGATCTCAGCCCGTGATTATAGGGCACCCCTGTTCTCAGAAAGAACAAAGATACATCTTTTTTGTTTAATTGTCTTCCCCCGCGGTGTTTTTCATGATTGTTTTTGACTATAAATATTCTAAAACAAAACACCCGGGCGTTGCACTTCTAAGTTGAACTTAGGTTGTTTCGTGGGAATATTTTGACACGAAACAGTATTTTTCCGCATTAAATGCATTCCTATTTGGATTTTTACTAATTTCGTGGGATATTACGGAAAGGTTCACCTGCAAGAAAGGTGGATGGTAATAGAGTGAACGCTAAACAGGAGGATGTTATAAAGGGCAAGGAATAGATGCTTGACGAAAAGAGACTGATCGAAGAAGAGCGGATGATCGAGGAGGAGTTCCAGGGGTTGCTGAACGACTACCTCAACTCCAACCACCGGAAGAAGGTGGACATCATCACCCGCGCTTTCAACATGGCGAGGGAGGCGCACAAGGGGGCGCGTCGCCGGTCGGGTGAACCCTATATCATGCACCCGCTGGCGGTGGCCCGCATCGTCTCGCGCGAGATGGGGTTGGGTTCTACCTCCATCTCAGCCGCCTTGTTACACGATGTGGTGGAGGATACCGACTACACCGTGGAGGATATCCGTGCCCTGTTTGGTCCTAAGATCGCGCAAATCGTGGACGGGTTGACTAAGATATCGAGCGGCATGTTCGGCGAGGACGTTTCCGCGCAAGCGGAGAACTTCCGCAAGCTACTGCTGACTATGTCCGATGATATCCGGGTGATACTGATAAAGATAGCTGATCGCCTGCACAACATGCGCACCCTCTCTTCATTGAGCCCGGCGAAGCAGTATAAGATCACGGGAGAGACCCTCTACATCTACGCTCCCCTGGCACACCGCCTGGGCCTCTTCGCCATCAAGACCGAGCTGGAAGAGCTCTGCTTCAAGTACGAGCAGCCCGACGCGTATGCCGACCTTACGCGAAAAATCAAGGAGAGTGCACCGGAGCGAAACAAGGTGTACGAGAATTTCGCCGTCCCTGTCGTGAAGTCGCTCGACAAGATGGGTATCGATTACGAGATGCGTGCCCGCGTGAAGTCAGTCTACTCCATATGGAACAAGATGCAGTCCAAGGGGATCGAGTTTCACGAGGTATACGACCTGTTCGCCGTGCGTATCATTTTCGAGATCTACCCCGGCATGGATGAGAAGAAGCAGTGCTGGGACATCTATTCCGCCATTACCGATATCTACAAGCTCAGGCCCGACCGGATACGCGACTGGGTGAGCCACCCCAAGGCCAACGGCTACCAGGCGCTCCACCTCACGGTGATGGGGCCTGATGGTAAATGGATCGAGATACAGATTCGCAGTCGACGCATGGATGATATCGCCGAGAAAGGGTTCGCCGCGCATTGGAGGTACAAGGAGAGCCGCGTTGAAGAGGATAACGAGTTGGACAAGTGGTTGAAGACCATTCAGGAGGTGTTGGCCAACCCCAACCCCAACGCGATTGACTTCCTCGATACGGTTAAGATGAACCTCTTCTCGTCGGAAATTTTCGTCTTCACGCCCAAGGGGGAGATAAAAACGCTTCCCCAGGGGGCTACCGCGCTCGACTTCGCGTATACCATCCACACCCGGGTGGGCGATCAATGCTTGGGTGCCAAGGTGAACCACAAGCTAGTACCGTTGAGTCACAAGTTACGAAGTGGTGATCAGGTGGAGATACTTACCTCGCAGTCGGTACAGCCCCAGCCGGAGTGGATTAACTACGTGGGTACCGCGAAGGCCAGGACCAAGATCGAGGCGTCGTTGCGACGTCAACGCCGGAGAATAGGGGAGAAGGGGAAGAAGATGCTCGAGGAGCTGTTCGATAACGAGCCGATCGACAACGCTGTCTTTAACAGGATCCTCCATATCTATAAGGCCGAAAATAAGGAGGACCTCTACTTCCTTATCGGGAATAACGAGGTTGCCTTGCCCGAGACACGAGAGGGCTTTAGGAAGATGAGTCCCCCTGCTCCCGAAAAGCAGGATAACCTGTTTATGCGGTATGTGAAACAGGCCATGAACGCGATTATGAAATCACCTGAGCCCAAAGTCGCTAACGTTGTCGAGGTGGAACCAAAATCCAAGGTCGCTTCGATGGATCCCGCCAATCCCAAGGTGGACCGGAAAGCGGTTTACCAGCTCACCGAGGTTAAACTACGGAAAAACTTTATCGTACCCACGTGCTGCAACCCGCTCCCCGGCGATGACGTGTTTGGCTACATTACCGAGAAGGAGGAGGTGGAGGTACATAAGCTGGCCTGCCAGACCGGGGTGAAGCTGAAATCTAATTTCGGCAACCGGATCATCGAGGTGGCGTGGGGTGATTATCGGCAGTACTCTTTTATGGCATCAATCGTGTTTACCGGTATCGACCGCGCCGGTATTCTCAGCAACATACTTGCCAAGTTAACCGAGGGGGTCTCGGTGAATATTCAAGGTGTGAACGTGGAATCTAAGGATGGTATCTTCGAAGGGGTGTTTAACCTGCAGGCGCATAGCGCTGAAGAGGTGAATGAACTCTGCGCTAAGATAGCAAAAGTGGACGGTGTTACCACCGTCCACCGTTCCCATGTGTAGGGTACTCGTGAAAGGATACCCGTGTAGGCTGAATCCCGAGGCGCTATTTTCTGCCTCTTTTCCCGAATATCCGGGCGGTAGCCTGTCGTGTGACGTACGCGAAGAGGGCGGGCTTGGTTATTTTCCAAGCGATGGAGCCGATGAGCGGTAGGTTCGACACGATGAGGTTTACCGCGGCGTTGTTTAACCAAGAACGCGAACGCCGGGTCATGTAGGGGGGGATATGGGGTCCATCAGCCGTGAGGTTGTCGAGCGTTTCGGAAAATTTTGTCTTGATGGAAGAGGAAACCCCTTTGGTAAGCATCGTTCCCCAGTTATCGCTTAAGTATTGCAACTGGTAGGAGAGACGCTGGCTGGAGATCATGCGCTGTTCGTTCAGCCGCTTTTTCTCCAGTTGAAGTTCTTCTAACGGGGTTAACTTGTACCTGTTCATTTATCGTTTGTTTTTATCATCCTTATCCTCGTTCTTCATTAGGAAGCGCACCACTCTATTGGTACACCGTTTCTTGAGCGGTCTTCTCATCATTAGTAGGATAAGGAGTACCACAAGGGCAAAGGCCGCGACAACGGCAAACCCCATCCATGCACTTTGAAAAAGCTCACCCAAGTAAAGTGCGGCGCCAATGAGAACGAACGAGAAAATAACCAGGGCTACTCCCGAGAGGATCAACCCGTACGAGATAATCGAGGAGGCCTTGCTAATCTTCTCGTAAAACTCTAGCTTTCCGAGTTCAAGAGTGCTGGTGATGTAGTTGGCTATATCTCCCCTGAACTCCTCGAACCACGTACTTACCTTTTTCTCTTCCATTGTTTTTGTTTTGCTGCTTAACCTGCCTGTTACTGCTTTGCCAACTCTTTCTTGGCTACTTCGGCGATATCGTTGATATCCTCCTTGAGGTCTTCCACTTCGCTTTTCCCGCGATACACTGCGGCCTTCACGTTGGCTTTCACCTTGTCTGCCCACTCGTTGGCTTGCTCGAACCACTCTTCTCGTTTGTCGGACCCCATGATGTAGCCTACCGCGGCACCCAACGCGATGCCAATTCCTAATCCCAGTAATAATTTTGCTTCTGATTTCATACGATTTTTTTATTTTATTAAAGAATTACTATTTGTCATTACCCATATACGATAAAACGTTTTATTCCTGAAATTGTTTTGTATCGCCCCGCATTACTTGATTTTCACAAGTAACCGATTCCCCCAGTAATGTGGCTGGCGTGCATCCGGTGACCCTCACCTTCACATATTGCCCCACGCGGTGGTTTTGCTTGTCGAAGACGATTACCTTGTTCTGCTCGTTGCGCCCGAAAAGCTGCTCGTCTGATCTCTTGGAGGTACCTTCCACGAGGACCACGAACTCCTTTCCCACGTCTCGCTTGTTGCTTTGGCGTGAGAGTTCCAGCTGTAGATCGATGATTTCTTGCAACCTTTTGATCTTTACCTCTTCCGGCACGTTGTCTTCCAGCCTTTTGGCCGCGAGTGTCCCCGGTCTCTCCGAGTACTTGAACATGAAGGCCGAGTCGAACCCCACCTCACGCATCAGCGAGAGGGTCTCCTGGTGATCTTCCTCCGTCTCGGAATGGAAGCCACACATGATGTCGGTCGATAGACCGCAGTTGGGGATTATCCGTTTGATGGCGGCGATTCGATCCAGGTACTTCTCCCTGTCGTATTTCCGGTTCATCAGCTTCAACATGCGTGAGCTGCCCGACTGTACCGGCAGGTGAATGAAGTTGCACAGGTTGTCGTGTCGGGCGATGACCTCCAGCGTTTCGTCCGTCATATCCTTGGGATGGGAGGTGGTAAAACGGATCCGCGTATCGGGTGCCACCTCGGCCACCATGACCAACAGGGCGGGGAAGTCGATGGTACGACCAACTTGCACGGCTGCTTTTTGCCCGTTTGCCTCTTCCTTGTCACCCTCTTGGTAACGGTAAGAGTTCACGTTTTGCCCCAGCAGGGTGACCTCTTTGAACCCCTTTTCCCGGAGATCGCTCAGCTCGTTGAGGATGCTCTCCGGTGCTCGGCTGCGTTCCCGGCCGCGCACGTAGGGAACGATACAATAGGTGCAAAAGTTATCGCATCCCCGCGTGATGGAGATGAACCCCGAGACGGGGTTGCCCGCGATCCTCCGCGGGATTACATCCCTGTAAGTTTCCGTGGTAGATAGCTCAATGTTAATCGCCTTCTCGCCCCTCTCTACAGCTCCCACCAGGTTGGGCAGGTCGAGGTATGCATCGGGACCCGCCACCAGGTCAACGCCATGTTGCTCAATCAGCTTTCGTTGTACCCGTTCGGCCATACAGCCCAGTACCCCAATAACCTGGGGAGCTTTTCGTTTTCGCCTAAGCGAGTTGAAGTACTCCAGCCGCTGAATTACCCTGATCTCGGCAGCCTCGCGGATGGAGCAGGTGTTCACGAATATGGCATCGGCATCGCGGTAGCTGCTTGTCAATCCGTATCCTTTCATCTCCATGATGGCAGCAACCACCTCAGAATCAGCCACATTCATCTGGCACCCGTACGTCTCGATATAGAGTTTCTTATCTTTCAATGCTTTATTATTCATCGCTTTCTTACTGCAAATGGCGCTTTCCGTGGACGGGAAAGTTAAAATTACAATTATCCAGGTAAAAAAGTTGCAAATCAGCCTTTTTTTTGCTACATTTGCGCCGAGGAAAAATAAATTTTTTTCATAGTTAAGGTTTTGGTTAATGTTCGAGAGTAGCTGTGAAGTTGCTCTCGAAATTTTTATACCCCAAATACCTGTTAATCCGCGAAAAATCGTTACTTTTGCCTCACGATTCCTGGCCAATCGCTTGCCCGCGGGTAAAGCGGAATCACCGATGGCTTGTCTGGATTCCTTATTGGACGTGCAAAATTAATCAAAATATGGACTTCGGAGACATTATTTACTTCCTTTTGCTGATTGCCTTTATGGTATTGGGCTTTTTTAGTGATGCCCGTAAAAGGAAAAAAAAGGAGGAGGAGTTGAAAAGAAGGGGACCCGTTCCGCTCCCGAGTGAGCAAATGGAGGATGATTACCTGCCCCCGCCATCACCCATGCTACCCCCGATTAGGGAGTTCCACTCCACCTTGAGCCCGTCTGACTTCTCGAAATACGGCTCTGAGGCTACCTCGAGTTACGACTACAATTCTTTCGATAACACGCGGTCAAGCTTATCTGACGCGAGTTTTTCACATCTCGCCGGTTCCTCCTATATTCCCGACTCTCCCACTCTTCCAGATTCCCCGGAGATGCCCGTTGAGTCACGTAGCCGAAGGACCTCCGATGGCAAGAACCGGGGGGACGTTCATCCTTTGGTGGCTGAACTGCATGGAGAGAATGCTTCCAACGAGTTGCGAAAAGGGATTATCTACAGTGAGCTGTTGAACCGACGGTATTGACGCGGTGTCATTGGTTATGACCGGACTTTCAGATATTATTAGACATTTAGGTTATCATTCCTTATCACGTGATATTCACGGGAAATAAATATGCATAAAACAAATCCATAAAAGTATAAACTATAGACATGGCATTACAATTTATCAGCGCTGAAGAGGCAGCATCGTTAGTCAAACATAACGATAACGTGGGTTTCAGCGGGTTTACTCATGCCGGTAGCCCCAAGGTGGTGCCGGTGGAGATAGCCAAGCGGGCGGAAACAGAGCACGCGAAAGGCAATCCGTTTAAAATAGGGGTTTTCACCGGGGCTTCCACGGGTGATTCCATTGATGGTGCACTCACCCGGGCGAAAGCGATCAAGTTTCGCACCCCCTATCAAACCAACCCCTGCACGAGGGAGGCACTTAACAACGGTGAGTTCGCCTTCGTTGACCTTCACCTGTCTCAGTTGGCACAGGAGATCCGGTATGGCTTCTACGGGAAAATCAACGTGGCTATCGTGGAGGCATGCGACGTAACCGAAGACGGTGAAATCGTGCCCACCACGGGGGTGGGCATTACCCCCACCATCTGCCGCCTGGCCGATATCGTTATCGTGGAGCTGAACAAGAAGGCGCCCCCCAAGCTAAGGGGTATTCACGATATCTACGAATTGCAAGACCCCCCCAGGCGACGCGAGATACCTATCTACGAGATACAAAACAGGGTGGGGCTTCAGTATGTGAAAGTGGATCCCAACAAGATACGCGTGGTAGAAACCGAGCGGGATGGCGAGGGGAGCGGATTTGCCCCGGTGGATGAGTTGACTGCCCGTATTGGAGAAAACGTGGCCAACTTTTTTGTGGGTGAGATAAACGCGAAACGCATTCCACATCATTTTCTCCCGATACAGTCGGGCGTCGGGAACATCGCGAACGCGGTGTTGTCGGCCATGGGTGATCATCCCGATATCCCCCGCTTTGAGGTCTATACTGAAGTCATTCAAGACGCGGTGATCGATATGATGCAAAAAGGAAATATCTCCTTCGCGAGCGGTTGTTCGCTCACCGTGAGTAACGAGGTGCTTCAAAAGTTTTACGATGATCTTGATTTCTTTAAGAAGAAGCTGGTGTTGCGTCCCTCTGAAATCTCGAACAACCCCGGTCTGGTGCGCAGGCTGGGCATCATCTCCCTGAATACGGCCATCGAGGTGGATCTCTTCGGCAGTGTCAATTCCACCCACGTGAACGGGACGAAGATGATGAACGGGGTTGGTGGCTCGGGCGACTTTACCCGCAACGCCTACCTATCGGTATTCCTAACACCCTCTACGGCTAAGAACGGGGCTATCAGCTGCATCGTCCCCAAGGTGACCCACGAGGACCATACCGAGCACTCGGTGAAGGTCGTGGTTACCGAGTATGGCGTGGCCGACCTCCGGGGGAAAGACCCGAGGAGCCGGGCCATCGAGATCATCGAAAAGTGCGCGCATCCCGACTATCGCCCGTTGCTGCATGAATACCTCAATCGCGGTGTGAAGGGGCATATTCCGCAAGATTTCTACGCTTGCTTCGCGTTCCATCATGCATTGAAGGAGACAGGTAGCATGCTCAACGCCGACTTCTCGAAGTACCCGAAGATGTGATGTTGAATTTCAGCTTTCACGTGTAGTACCCCGAACGGTGTTTTTCCCGGGGCATCCAGGCTCCTTGGGTGTATGATTTTTAAAAGTTTTTCGATGAAACCTGTTTATTCTTTTACCATTGTATTGCTGGCTAGCCTGCTGGCCCCATCTCTCTTTGGGCAGAAAGTGACCATCCCGATAACAACGGCAAACATGGCAACGGTGTTGCAAATAGATCACAACCAGCGCTTGAAGATCATTTACACCGGCAAGTCACTATCCCGTTTATCGGAGTACGAGCAGTCGGGTGGGGTGATTAACCTTCGTTCCGAAGGAGCCAGCTCCAACAACAACGCTTACGCGGTTGCCGGCATCGACAATAATTTTGTTGAGCCTGCCATCGCGGTGGTGCATGCAGATGGCAACAACTCGTTGGACTTGAGGTATGAGTCGCATGAGGTTTTGGAGACCCCAGATGGTGCCACGGTGACGAAGGTGGCCCTAAAAGACCCGGTATACCCCTTTTTCGTGGATCTCTATTATAAAGCTTGGAGAGAGAAGGATGTGGTGGAGCAGTGGAGCGTGATCAGGCACAATGAGGAGGGAGAGGTGGTGCTGCACAAGTACGCCTCGGCCAACCTTTACCTCTACAATAAAGAGTACCTGCTCACCAGCTATAACGGGGCGTGGGCAAGGGAGATGCAACCCGCGGAGACACCCCTGCGTCAAGGGATGCATACGATCGAGAGCCGACTGGGTACAAGGGAACACCTGCTTACTTCCCCCAACTTCACGCTGGCGCTGGATGGGCAGGCAACCGAGACGACCGGCACCGTGATGATGGGACAGCTGGCCTGGAATGGAAATTTCGCGCTGCAGTTCGAGACGGATGTCTATAAAAACTTACATATCGTTGCCGGGATTAACCCCTATCAATCCGCTTATCACCTCAAACCCAACGTCTCGTTTGAAACGCCACGCTTTGTCTACACCCTCTCTTTTGAAGGGAAAGGGAAAGCGAGCCGTAACTTGCATGGCTGGTTGAGGGATCATACCTTGTTGGATGGGCACGGGGAGCGGTTAACGCTGCTCAACAACTGGGAGGCCACCTACTTCGACTTTAATCAAGGCCGACTGGTCAGCCTCTTTGAAGGGGCCAAAGAGCTTGGCGTGGATCTGTTCCTGTTAGACGATGGCTGGTTTGCCAATAAATACCCCCGAAACCGGGATAACGCGGGTTTAGGGGATTGGGAGGTGAACCGGGCGAAACTACCCGATGGTGTTCCCTTCCTGGTGCGTGAAGCCGAGAAGCAGGGTGTCAAGTTCGGGATATGGATTGAACCCGAGATGGTGAATCCCAAAAGCGAGCTGTATGAAAACCACCCCGACTGGGTGATTAAACAGGAGCAGAGGCCGGAGATCTACTTCCGGAATCAGCTGGTACTCGATTTAACCAACCCGGAGGTGCAAGATTTCGTGTTTGGCGTGGTGGACGACCTGCTTACCGAGAACCCCACGTTGGCATTCATGAAGTGGGATTGCAACGCCCCCATTTTCAATGGCCACTCGAGCTACCTGGAACGAGAAAACATCCCGCAATCCCACCTGTACGTGGAGTACTCCAGGGGGTTGCAGAACGTGCTAAAGCGGATTCGGGAAAAATACCCCAAGGTTCCCATGATGCTCTGCTCCGGGGGAGGGGGACGTTCGGATTACAACCTGTTGCGCTATTTCACCGAGTTTTGGCTGAGTGATAACACCGACCCGCTGGAGCGGATATTCATGCAGTGGGACTACTCCTATTACTACCCCGCTATTACCATGTGTAGCCACGTGACCAACTGGAGCAACAGGCCGCTCAAGTACCGCGTGGATGTGGCATCAATGGGTAAAATGGGGTTCGATATTCGCACGAACGAGCTCAGTGAAAGGGATATGTCGTTTGCCAAGCAGGCGGTGCAAAATTACCACGACTATAAAGGGATCGTGTGGCACGGTGACCTGTACCGGCTGGCAAGCCCGTACGAACAGGACATCGCATCACTGATCTACGTGAACGAGGCGAAAACCGAAGGGGTCATGTTCAACTACCTCACCAACTGGCGCTACCTGGCTGAACCCTCTCTTCGCCCGGTTAAGTTACAGGGATTGGACAGCGATAAGCTGTACCGGTTGACGGAAATCAACCTCTACGAAGGCGCCAACACGCCCATTAACGGTCAAAAAACATATAGCGGTGAGTTCTTGATGAACGTGGGCTTCAACCCCTTGGTGTCCAGCTCAAGAAGTAGCGTGGTAATCAAGGTGGAGGTCGTGGAGTAGCATGTGGATGGCACGATGAAGTCGGGCGTGAAAATAACTATCTATAATAAATCAATCGTATGAAAAAATCATGTTACCTGTTGTTGGCTTGCCTGTTCGTGGGCATGAGCGCGTGCATCTCTCTTGATATTGATGTGGAACTGGAGACTGTTAAAGACCTGGTTCTTTCGGTAGGGAATAACGGGCATGTCAGCACGGACGGGTTAAGCTATGAGTTTGAGGTGCTGGATGGAAACGGCTTCGCTAAATATCCGCACCTCTAACGAATCCCTTACGCGAGTGGGTTACGGCGTTTCATTGGAAGAGGGCGACTCTTGCGTGATGGACAACATCTCCTTTGGTGCTGGGCAGTATAGTGCCACGTTGTGGGAGGGGAGCTCCGCCGAGGTAACGGTGACGCCGGACGACCGGGTACGCGTAAAGTCGCTCAAGCCAGGCAACTCCTATTACAAGCTCACCGACTGGCGCGGTACTTCCGTCCTGTTGGAGGTGTACTCCTGCGCGTCTTACACGTTGACCTCCGATTTCCTCTCCATCGATTCGGAGAGGGATCAGGTTACCCATATCGCTTTGAAGTATGGTGAGGGCGGCTGGAAACTGCTTGCCAACGCGTACGACGAGCGCTTCATCGACCTGCTTGCCGTGCACACGATGGGCAACGTGAAGGAGAATTGCGACAGTCTCCAGATTAACGCCGCGAAGAACGCGGTGGCAGGCAAGACCGATATCGTGTTGATAGATAAGGCGGGAAACGTGGCCGTTATTCACCTCTGGATAAGGTAGGGAATGTAGGCAAGGCTTTACGCGAGCAGGAAGCTCAAGTCGTCTTCGATGGTCAGCTCTTTTGGCTCTTGACCATACTTGAATAGCCGTGCGGGGCGGTTCCCCAAAAGCGATAGCTCATCGCCCTCCCGCAGGAGCAGGCTACCTTCCCGTAGGCCCACGACATACACCTCCCGGTTCACCTCGATAAACTCGTTGATGCGCATCTCCCGGGTTTCGCCCCCGTGGTTGGCGGGGTGGTGGTCCAGGTAGTGGGGGTTGATTTGGAAGGGGATCAGCTTCAACGTTTTGAACTTGATGGGCTCGGTAATCGGCATATCGTTGGTTGTCTTCAACGTGGGACAAGCGATGTTCGATCCGGCGCTCCACCCAATGTAGGGCGTTCCTGCTTTCACCCGCTTACGGATTACTTTCATCAATCCCTTCTCCCAGAGCATATCGACGAGCTGCCAGGTGTTGCCCCCGCCCACGACGATGGCATCGGCGTGCTCGATGGCCTCTACCGGGTTGATGAAACGGTGGATACCGGTAACGTGGTGACCGATTTCGGTGAAACGGGCGTTAACTTTCTCTTCGTATTCGTCGAACGAAAAGGTGACGGCCGCGTAGGGGATGAAGAGGGCGTTTTTAGCTTTATCACCCAAAAAGTCTTGGATATAGGGCATCGGGTACTCCAGGTACCCTTCGCCCGGGTTCGTGGAATTGCTAATCAGTAAAAGTTTCATCGCGTCTGTTTTTTTAGTATATTGGTATAATGCAAAAATAGTCAAATAAAACGACAAAAATAAACCATTGAACAATGGAAACAACGATACGAGCTATACGAACCGATTTGCGGTTGTCGATGAACGGGCCGGTAGCCGCCGGTATGCGTAAGATGGGGGTAAGTTACCGCCTCATCTTTGGCGTCGATTTGCCACGGCTTCAGGAGATTTCTCGTAAATATGAGCCCGGTGCAGCGTTGGCGGAACGGCTATGGAGCGAGGATGCACGTGAGCTGAAAATTTTGGCTACCCTGCTCTATCCCCCCGGGGAGATGAACGTGGAGGCGGCTAACCGGTGGGTGGAGCAGATTGACAACCAGGAGCTTCGGGAGCAGGTTTGTAAAAACCTGTTTGAGAAACTTCCCTTTGCCAACGAAGCAGTAGAGAATTGGTCAGCCTGTGAGGAAAACGGGATACGTGCCACCGGGTATTGGTTGTTCGCCCGTCTCTGTATCAGCGGGTCAGCTCTTGTAGATAAAGTTGATTCTGTACAGGTATTGCAGTGTGCTGTAGCCGACCTGAAAGCGGATTCCCCGATGCTGTACCAGTCGGCCCTGGGTGCGTTGCGGTTCTTTGGCCGAACCAGCCGGCAACGGTCGGAGCGGGTGCTGTGGGAGGTGTCGTCGTTCGAATCTTCGTCATGTTCGAGGGAGAGGGAGATGTTCGATCAACTCAAGTGTGAGTTTGATTACTCGTGGTGATAGGGCTCGTTATTCAAGATGGTTAGCGCCCGGTATAGCTGTTCCGTGAAGATCATCCGCACCATCTGGTGGGTAAAGGTCATGGGGGATAGGGAAAGCTTCTCGTGGGCGCGGTCATACAGCTCCTTCGAAAAACCGTATGGGCCTCCCACGATGAAGACCAGTCGCTTGGGGACGGAGTGCATCCGCTTTTGCAGGTAGCGCGCGAAACCGGGGGAGTCGAACTGCTTCCCATTCTCGTCCAGCAGCACCACGCGGTCGGTCGGCTGCAGGAACGCGAGCAGGTTTTGCCCCTCTCGCTCTTTCAGCTCGGTAAGGGATAGTCCCTTCCGGTTTTTCACGTCGGCCACGAATGCCGTTTCGAAGGGGAGGTAAAAATTGATCCTCTTCTCGTACTCTTCGATGATGCGAGAGAAAAGATCGTTGTCGGTCTTCCCGACGGAAAGCAGCGTCACCTTCATTTCTGAAAACTATTTCGTTACGACCAAAGGTAAAATGGCAAGATAGCGCGAAAGTAACGGTTTATTTTGTACTTTTGCCCAAGAATTGATTTTATAACAAAATGGGCGTTTGTTTGTTTATCACGTAGAGCATAACATTTACAAGGCATAAAGTTTTGTAGGTTTGCTTTCAAGGCGAAGACCTCGTGAATATTTGCGATAAGCCGAATGCAGAGTCAAGCTTGCTTGAACTATGCTGAGGTGAGCTAATATCTACTGCGTGAAATTACAATATAGCATCGCTTTTTAGACAATATGAGTGAAAAAGAATTGATTGACGGTCTCATCGCGTTGGCTTTCGCCGAAGATATTGGTGAGGGAGACCACACCACGTTAAGCAGTATCCCCGAGCACGCGATGGGGCAATCGGAATTGTTGATCAAGGAAGAGGGTGTTCTCGCGGGCGTGGAGATCGCCAAGATGGTGTTTCATCGGTTTGATCCCGATCTGCAGGTGGAGGTTGCCATTAAAGATGGCACTCCCGTGAGTCCGGGCGACGTGGCGTTTACCGTGCGGGGGAGGGTGCGTTCGATGTTGCAGACCGAGCGGCTCGTCCTGAACATCATGCAGCGGATGAGCGGCATCGCCACCACCACCCGGGAGTACGTGAAGCTACTACAGGGTACTTCCGCGAAGGTGTTAGACACCCGAAAGACCACGCCGGGCATGCGGCTGCTGGAAAAGCAGGCCGTGAAGCTGGGCGGTGGCGAGAACCACCGGATAGGACTGTTTGACATGATCTTGCTCAAAGACAACCACGTTGATTTCGCCGGGGGAATCGAGAACGCGTTACGCGGTGCACAACGATACTTGAAGGAGAAGAATAAAACGTTGAAGGTGGAGATCGAGGTGAGGAACCTGGCAGAGCTGGAGGAGGCGTTACAGGTGGGGATAGCCGACCGGATCATGCTCGACAACTTCTCGGTAGAGACCACCCGCGAGGCAGTGAAGCGGGTGGCCGGCCGGGTGGAGCTGGAGTCATCGGGGGGCATCACGCGCGATACCATCCGCGCGTACGCCGAAACGGGTGTCGATTTCATATCGGTCGGTGCGCTCACGCACTCCGTCAAGAGCCTCGATATGAGCCTGAAAGCCATTTGATAACGCTCGATAATAGCCGTTCTATAAGCGATGAAGTCTATAAACGATGAAGAAAAATCAAGGTAAACAGACGTTACTCGATGAGCGCTACATGCGCATGGCGTTTATATGGGCCGAGAACTCCTACTGCAAACGCCGGAAGGTGGGGGCATTGCTCGTGAAAGATAAGATGATCATATCTGACGGGTATAACGGTACGCCCTCCGGTTTTGAAAACGTGTGCGAGGACGAGAACAATGTGACGAAACCCTACGTGCTGCATGCTGAGGCGAACGCGATTACCAAGGTGGCCCGTTCCAATAACAGCAGCGAGGGTGCTACGCTATATGTCACCTCTTCGCCCTGTATTGAATGCGCGAAGCTCATTATTCAAGCGGGGATTAAGCGCGTGGTCTATGCCGACGCGTACAGGCTGAGCGATGGGATCGACCTTCTGAACAGGGCGGGTATCGAGCTGGTGGCGGTTGGGGTGACCGCAGACGCGGGCGAAGAAACGCGAGAAGTCGCGGAAGCGGCATGTGACCCGGCCGAGCATGGTGGCACGGGTGGGGTAGATGAACCATGAAGGTATAAGTGAAAGGGCACAGATGAGGTCAAGGAGAGATAATAAGAATATATGGTTCCCCTTTTGGATAGGGGTTGCCCTGGCTATTGGTGTTTTTGTTGGCGCTAAGTACGGGCAGTTTGGCACGTTGGGGCGGGTAGGCAGTTTCGGCAAGCTCGACGCCGTCTTGAATTACATTCAAGAATCGTACGTGGACACGGTGGACACCCATCGCCTTATCGAGGACGCGTTGCCTCATATCATCCAAGAGTTGGATCCTCATTCCGAGTACATCACGGCCGAGCAGATGAAACGGGTGAACGAAGACCTGGAGGGCCACTTCTCGGGGATAGGCGTGAGCTTTTACGTGCTAAGGGACACTATCGTGGTTACTCAAATTGTTCCGGGAGGACCCTCCGAAGCGGCGGGGATTATGCCGTGGGACCGGATTGTAACGGTGGACGACTCGCTGATGGCCGGAAGGCCGATTAAAAACGAAGAGGTGCTGAAGACGCTTCGGGGCGAGCGTGGCACCGAGGTTACGTTGGGTATCCGGCGTGACAACGGGCCGGAGTTAATCGATATTACCGTGACCCGGGGCGACATCCCGATGAACAGCGTGAACGCGACCTACATGCTGACCGACGACATTGGTTATATCAAGCTGGGCAGGAACTTTGGCTTTAACACCTTTAGCGAGTTCATCACTGCCATCTCCAAACTCAAAAGTCGGGGAGCTACCGGGCTGATTATCGACCTAAGGGGTAACGTAGGAGGGGCGTTGGAGGTGGTCGTAGCCATGGTCAACGAGTTCCTGCAGAAGGGCGACCTCATCGTTTATACCGAGGGGAGGGAGTTCCCGAGAAACGATAATTACGCCAACGGGTCGGGTACCTGCAAGGAGGACGACGTGGTGGTGCTGATCGACGAGCTGAGTGCCTCGGCGAGCGAGATCTTCGCCGGTGCCATCCAGGATCATGACCGTGGACTGGTCATCGGGAGGCGCTCTTTCGGGAAGGGGCTCGTGCAAAGCCAGCGAAACTTTCCCGACGGGTCGGCCGTGAGGCTGACCGTGGCCCGCTACTACACCGCTTCAGGGCGATCCATACAACGAGGCTACGAGAAGGGGAAGTACGCGGAGTATGAGATGGAGGCGCTCAACCGCTACCTGCAGGGCGACTACGTGAACGTGGATACGATGAACAACCTCACGCCTTACACCACGCTGGGCGGTAGAACGGTGTACGGGGGCGACGGGATCATGCCCGATATCTTTATGGCGAGGGACACGACGGGCATCAATTCCTATTACAACTCGGTGGTTAACAGGCGGCTCGACGAGGAGTACGCCATGCTTTACTCCGATCGGCACCGGGATAAGCTTAGCGGCTACGCTACCTGGCAGGAGTTGCGCAAGTACCTCTTGCAGCAACCGCTTTTGCTCAACCTGGTGAGCTACGCTGATCATCACGGCATTCGCCGGAGACCCTACTACATCCAGGAGTCGAGCGAGTTGTTTGAAAACGTGATGACCGCTTATATTATCCGGAACTTCTTCGGGGAGGAGGTCTTTTGGGAGGCGTATCAACAGGAAGACCCCTTGATTAGGAAGGGGATCGAGTTAATCGAGACCGGGAAAACAACGAGGGAAGCTGTCGTGAATCAGGCCTACTTAATCGATTAGGTCACCCTGCATATCGCATAGCTTGGTGTAGTAGCCCCCCAGGGCGTATAGGTCCGCGTGCTGCCCCGACTCCACGATCTCGCCCTCGTTCAACACGTGAATCATGTCGGCGTTCTTGATGGTTGATAGCCGGTGAGCGATCACGAGGGTGGTGCGGTTCTTCGTGAGGTTGTCCAAGGCCTCCTGTACCAGCCGTTCGGAGTCGGTGTCCAGCGCCGAGGTGGCCTCGTCGAAGATCAGTATCTCCGGGTTCCTCAGGACGGCCCTCGCGATACTTATACGTTGGCGCTGCCCGCCCGATAACTTGCCGCCCCGGTCCCCTATATTGGTTTGGTATCCCTTTTCGGTGGTCATGATGAACTCGTGCGCGTTCGCGACCTTCGCGGCTTCGATGACCTGCTCCTCCGTGGCGCTCTGCACGCCAAACGCGATGTTGTTGAAGAAGGTGTCGTTAAAGAGGATGGGTTCCTGGTTCACGTTCCCCATCAGCGAGCGCAGGTCATACAGGGCCATCTCCTTGATATTCACGCCATCGATGTGTATCCCCCCCTTTTGTATATCGTAGAACCGCGGGAGCAGGTCGGCCAACGTCGATTTACCCGATCCTGACTGCCCCACGAGGGCCACGGTCTTCCCCTTTTCTATCGTCAGGTTGACTCCCTTGATTACCCAGTCACTCCCGTAGCGGAACCAGACGTCGCGGTACTCGATGGCCTCGTTGAACTGGGCTTCCCTTGGATGGTCGATCTCCTTGATGCTGTTCTCCGCCTCCAGGATCTTGTCGATCCGCTCCATCGAGGCGAGCCCGCGCTGCACGGCGTAGGATGCCCTGGAGAACTCCTTGGCGGGGTTCAGGATGCTGTAGAAGATGGTCAGGTAGTAGATAAAGGTGGAGGCATCAATCATGCCGTCTCCCTGGAGGATGAGCGATCCCCCGAACCAGAGGACGATGGCGATGGTGATCGTGCCCAGGAACTCGCTCATGGGGTGTGCGAGGTACTGGCGGCGGGTGATGCGGTTGGACATCCGTCGGAACGTGTGGCTTCCCTCATGAAAGCGCCTGGATATCTTCTTCTCGGCGTTAAACGCCTTGATGACCCGCAGCCCGCTGAGGGTCTCCTCCACCTGCGACATCAGCTCGCCCCACTTGTTTTGCGCTTCAAACGAGCTTCGCTTCAGCGTCCTGCCCACCCGGCCCATCACGAACCCCATGATCGGCAATACCACCATCACGAAGAGGGTGAGCTGCCAGCTCAGGATGATCATCGTGGCCAGGTAGATCAAGATGAGTACCGGGTTCTTGAAGAGCATGTCCAGTGAGCTCATTACCGAGTTCTCCACCTCGTTCACGTCCCCCGAAATGCGGGCCAGGATGTCGCCTTTTCGCTCTTCGGTGAAGAACCCCAACGGCAAATCGAGGATCTTGTCGTTAACCCGGTCGCGCATATCTTTAACCACCCCGGTTTTCACGGGTATGGTGAAGAAAGAGCCGAAGTAGGCGCTGCTCGTCTTCAAGAGCGTCATGACAATCAGTACCACGGCCAGCATCATCAGGGTAAAGCTGCTGCCGTGGGTCTCGATGAGCTGGGTGACGTACCAGTTCGCGTTGTTCAAGGCAACATCTAAAAAAGAGGTGTCGCTCCCTCGCAATGGTATGAATTCATAGGTGCCGCTCTTCACCTTAAAGAGTACCTGTAGAATGGGTATGATGGTCGCCAACGAGAAAACGTTTAAGATGGCGGTCAGTATGTTGAAGAAAAACGACAGGAAGACGTACTTCTTATAAGGGGGAAGAAAGCGCCGCAAGATATGAAGGATCCCTCTCATTTTGCTGTATAAAGTTTTAAATGTATAAAGCGTGAACGTGTGAAGCGCAAGCGCATCGAAACAAAGCAACGCGACTCATAAACGGCCGCAAGGTACGCATAAATTGTCATTTGGCTACCCGAATGGGGTGGAAAATGAGGCTAACCGGGTAAAAGTGCCACTTGTATCGAGGGATAGGTTAAGGTATACCTCCAAGCTGACACGGGAAGTGCGGGCTGACGACATGATGACGGAAATGGATTTTTTCCGGGGAAATGTAAGGTGAGGGTGGAAAAAGGAGTAATGGACGAAGAAATGCTGCTTTTTTCTTGAATCTGATAATTAGGAAGTTGAGCAGAGGGTTTCGGTAAGTTGAAAAAAATAACGCGTTTTTCTCTCAAAATAATTTGGTTTGTAAGAAAACTGTCTCTATCTTTGCACCCGCTTTTGGAGTTAACCCCTTTTTCTCGGGTTTTCTTCGGGAGTTTTTTCCAAGAAGCGTTCTTTGGTTTACTTACATACACGTTACAATTTAAGACAAGCAAGTACAAGCGCTTGGCGCCATCCCGGCGGGTGTTTGGTTATTTCTTCCTTTCCCTCCCGGTGATCTTGGCGTTCAAGCGAAGGTACCCGTTCAATTCATCCCGGTCGCCAGTCCCCTCGTTTCTTTTTCTCGTGGGGTTTGTTCTCGGCCGGGGCATTCGAGACACGAGGGATCGTGTTCCCGGGGCAACAGTCCCGGCGGGGTCAACCGCGTTGGGTTCCCGTTGGCTTTTTTTTTGGAGGAGTCGCGGTTTTTCGATACCTTTCGCCATTTATCCCATCCCTGTGGTGCGCCATCCCGGCGCCCGTTTGGATGATGGGGGGATTCAAGGATATTGAAAAATGAAACATTACAACGAAGAGTTTGATCCTGGCTCAGGATGAACGCTAGCGATAGGCTTAACACA
>MTKW01000848.1_pt1 | contig 94377 bp, 82 predicted proteins | sample 1042761 | NCBI WGS metagenome assembly MTKW01 (sample SAMN06205366, study PRJNA360243) | anaerobic digester metagenome | biome: Wastewater treatment plant; feature: Anaerobic digester sludge; material: sludge; isolation source: anaerobic digester fed with sludge from wastewater treatment plant ... | reverse complement strand
TGCCAGATTAAACTGGACGCCCCGCGCTTCTCACTGTCCAGATTACTTTGGCATTCAGCTCGACTAGAAACCGTGAAAACACTGGTACACAGGGTGTTGACAAGTGATTTTATGGATGGTATTATTTGCATGAAGTAACGAATAATAATACGTTTCTGCTTCTTGTAAAGGCAAGCGACCGGACCCCCTCCCGGTCGTTTGCCCTTTTAGGGGCTTGTTTTACCTACCAGCTTTACCGACTATTTATTCTAGAATACGGCTCGCATTACGGCGGAGGCCGCAAGAAGTTATTGAATGTATAATATTGTATACACTCACTTCTGCGCGCAAGATAAGGTTATGAGGTATGGCTACTCAACAAGGATGCGCGACACGCGTTCCTTAATTCCCGTGAACAGCTCATAATCAATCGTGTCGCAGAGCGACGCGATATCGCTTGCGTCTTTTCTGACATATGCGTCCTCTCCGAACAGCATCACTTCGTCGCGCACGCGGGCTTCGGTTATTTCAGTGATATCGACGACACACCGGTCCATGCAAATGCGGCCGAGGATCGGTATCCCTCTCCCCTTGTGGTAGAAGTGACCTTTGCTCGAGAGCAGCCTTGATAATCCGTCGGCATACCCCATGTCAATGACGGCGAGCCGAGAATCGCGCGTTAGGGTCCACGTGCCCCCGTAGCTCACGCGTGTGCCTTGAGAGAAATCGTTGATCTGCTCAATGATACTTTTCACCGTCATGACAGGGCGGAGCTTCGTCCAGTGCGGCTCCCTCGGACCTGCCTTGCCTCCGTACAGCGCAATCCCGGGGCGGACCATGTCAAAGTGATTCTCCGGTTGACCGGGGATCGCAGCGCTACTCGCGATATGGCGTTTAACACGCGGAAAACCGTATCTCTCCGCCTCGGAAACAGCCGAGATAAAACGCTCTCTTTGCATGGCGACATAGGCGGAATCGCAATCTGCCGTCGCCAAATGCGTGTAGACTCCCGTCACGATGAGCGACGGTTCCCGGGCGACGGCGAGCATCGTTTCAATCGTTTTCGCTCTGTTAGGTTCATCGACGAGAAGACCGAAACGCGTCATACCGGTGTCAAGCTTGATGTGCACGGGCAACGGCGGTCCGCCGGCCTTAATCGATTCCTCGGCAAACCCTCGCACTTCCTCGGCAGAGACGATCGACGTCGTCAAATCGTAGCGTTTGAGAAACGGTACGTGCTCATAGCGCGTCGTACCGAAAATGAGGATGTCTGACTTCGCCCCCGATTCACGCAACGCGATCGCCTCATCGATCGTGGCGACGCACAGGTGCGTCACGCCTGCTTCCTCGAGGATGGGAACGATGAGCCCGGCATCGTGGCCGTACGCGTTCGCTTTGACAACCGGGGCGACTAGCGTCCCGGTCTCGGCGGCATGCGCCCTGATCACGTTTAAATTGTTAATCAAAGCGCTCTTCGAAATCTCCGCCCAAGATTTTTTCGTGAACCAAGGATCAATCATCGTTGCTTATCCTTTTACCGTTTGTCTACCGTTTGTCGTTACGGCTTTATCAGACGAGTCGCTTCTGCACGTAAGGAGAAGTCGCAGCGCGCAGCAAAGCCGCGTAGTCGGGCGTAAATTCGAGCACGTCACCGACTTTCAGATCGCGCACGGCATGCGTAACATCGAGAATCATGTGATCGCTCGACGAACCCAAGAATTCAATATTGCTGTCTCTAGGCGCCAACGTCTCGCAACGCGCATCCTGCTCGCCGATGGCGAGAATTGCGCGCCAAATCTGCCCGCGGTCTTTGAAAACGGGACTCTCGTTGAAAGAATTCTGCCCGATTAAACCTGTCGGAACGGAAGGTTTCCGCCTCAGCTCGACAATCTCCGCCTTAACGGTAAAGACATCTGTAAAGAGATCGGGGATGCGCTTCCTGAACGACGTTTCGATGCCGAGCAGGAATCCCTCGCCGATGCGAAGATGTGTGATCCCAAGCGGCAGCCTATTTTCAGAAAGCAAATAGAGAGAACCCGTATTGCCTCCGGAAACGATCGGCAGCGGGACATTGAAACGCCGGCGAATCGCGGACGCCATCTCGCTCAACTCCTCCAACTGACGTTCCTCGGGGATCACGCCGCCGTGGCAGTTGAAGTTGGCGCCGATACCGGCAAGCCATACACCGCGCAAATTCAAGACGCGCGATGCGACGTCGAGGATCTCGTCCGGCATGAATCCTTCGCGCAAGTCACCCATCTCAACCATCAAGATGACACCGTGTTCGCGATCGAGCGTCCGCGCCGCATCCGACAGCGCTTCAATGACGGTCATATCGGAATTGAGACTCAAATCAGCGTAGCGTACGATATCGATCGCATTCGAGATCATCGGGACGCGAAGCATCATGCGCGACAGCGCGAGATCGCTTATCTCGCGCAAGTTTTCAACGCGGGAATCGGCAAAATACTCGACACCTGCCTCATGCAAAACTTCCATAAAAGGTCGCCATCCTGCCATACACTTGGTGACAAAGTGAATTCTGACGTCCGCATCCTGCCCCATCTTCATGATGGAGCGCACGTTATGGGAAAGCTTCTCGCGGTCAATCAACAGTTCAGGATATGACATAATAACCTCCTGTCAGGATAATCTCATCGATGAGAGCATCAACTTGACGGCTGCCTCAGGATAGTCGTTCGCCATCACGCCGCATGATGCCATTAAATAGTCGTGATCCATCATAACACGCGTAGACTCCGGCGGATAGAGGTAATCGGTGACAGGCGTTGACAAAACATCGCCGATCAGCGATGAGGCGTCGATCAATTTTGTCAGCGCGCCGCCTGTCGCGATGATCGTCCTGACGGCCGTCAAATCGCGGCCACGCACCATCATCTGCCTGCCGCGCGTCGTAAATTGTTCCGTCATTCGACCGGCATGGCGCTCCAACGCCTCGCGACAACACGTTCTCACGAGCGGTAGCACGAGCGAAATGTGATTCTCGCTTTCGGGGATTTCCGGCACAGCCGCCAGCTGTGACTCGTAGTCAAGAGGCAGCTTTGCTCTCTCCCCGGCATTCATCGCCCCGATGACGTGCTCACGATTGAGAAATACGCCCAAATCGCCTTCGACCGTTCGCTTGGCGAACGGCTCCGGCTCCATCCTGTAATGGCGCAAGTCTTCGCTGCCCTCCGTCACCGAGTGGAGGTCGGTTGTCGCTCCTCCGACGTCAAAGGTCATCACGTCGCCGATAATATCGTAAAGCCGCTCCGTCATCGCCATCACGGCGCCTGGTGTCGGCATAATCCTGCCCGTTACCGCCCCGTGAATATGCGCCATCCCCGGCGCCTCGACGATATGCTCCTCAAAGATATCCTGAATCGTCGCACGCGCCGGCTCGACGTTGAGCTGATCGAGCGACGGGTAAACGTTCTCCGTCAAGTACAGGCGGATGTTTTTCTCTTGGGCGATCGCTTTGACCTCTCGCCAATTGTCGGTATTTCCGGCGTATAAAATCGGCGTCCCCGGCATGTGCTCCGTCAGAACCTTGAAATTGTGAAGCGCCGTCTCTCGCTCGCCGCCATCGACACCGCCTGCAACCATCACGATGCGCGGCGCGATAGCGCGCACTTCCTCCAAGTCATAGACGCCGAGTTTGCCGGCGGTGACCATGCGTATCACGGCGCCTGACCCGAGCGCCGCCTCGCGGGCGGCGCGCACCGTCATCTCGGGAACGAGACCGTGCACTGTCATCGAAAGGCCGCCCGCCGCTGAACTCGTCGCGAAGATGTGTTCGGCGATAACTGCTTCAACACCGAGATTGCGGGCGAGATCGGATCGCGCCCGCTCGAGGCCCAGCACGACGTCTCCCTCGCCGATCGATGTCGCCGCCATCCCCTGCCCGAGAAAGACGGGGGCGTCCGAGGCCAAGTCGGCAAACGCGTTGACGACCGTCGTCGTACTTCCGATTTCCGCTATGAGCAGCTCAACGTTCATCGCTTTCCTTACGCATTTCACGGCGCCGCTTCACAAGAAAACTCGCCACGTCGATTCCGCGGCTGCCGCGCCCGAATCCGACATCCATGCCCGCCTCGACGGCGAGCTCGTTGACGACTTGCGTGCCGCCGCCGACGAGGATGATGCGATCTCTGATGCCTTTCTCGATGCAGATGTCCGCGATCTTATTCATGTTCTTGTAGTGAATATCGTGGTGCGAAATAATCGTCGACGCAAGGATGGCATCGGCATTCGTCTCGATGGCAGCGTCTACGATTTTGTCTACCGGGACAGACGTTCCGAGGTAGTGGTAGCGAATACCGAACCCCTCGATCCCGCCGTGCTTGATGTCGAGAATCTCTTTCAAGCCGACAGAGTGCTCATCCTCGCCGACCGTGCCGGCGACGACCGTCATCGGGCGCTCGCGTACATCTTCGCGAATCTCCGCCTCCGACAGCGTCTCGATGACTTCGGGAAGCACGAGCTTAGACAGATCGATATCGAAGTCGATTATGCCTTTCATCTCGATGTACGTGCCCTCCGCCGGATGCATCACTTGACAGTGGATCACCTCGCAGTCCGAAAGCCCCATTCTTTCGCCGATGACAAGCGAAGCGGCCTCCGCATGGCGCCGATCGCAAGGGAGCAACAGCGTCAGGACGACGACGCCGTCAGCCAAGAACTCGACTTCGGGTCTGATGAGATTCGGATTATCGTAATACTTTTGCTTTTCGGCGATGCGGACGTTCACGTTATCGTACTCGTCAAGCTCGTCGATAAATTGAATCTTGGAAGGATCCTGGAACGTATCGCCGCCGATCGCCTCGCTCGCACACTCAAACTGCGCGGGGATGTTGTTGTAGCCGAAATGGACGGAGACAGGAGCAAAATAATCATCGGCGCGCTTAAACAGGCTGTCCGCCCCTATTCCACCCTTGAGTTCGCGGGGGATGCCGTCGCCCTTACGCTCAGGATATTCGGCGCTGTCGATGAAGAACCCCTCTTCCACGGCGCTGAAGTAGCCTCCGACCTCGAGAATCTCCTCCATGAAGAGGACAGCGCGTTCTTTCAGTTCGCGTACGCGCTCTCCGAGAGGGCCGTCGCGGTTGATGTCGACCATTTCGCGGACGCCGTCGAGTCCGTTGAGCGACTGCCGCGCCGTGTTGACGGCATTGATGTTGAAATAGTGCCACGGCACATTGCGTCCCTCATCCGGCGTAATCGTTGACTGAACGTCGACGGAAGTAAGGCGCGAAATGACCATATTGAGCGTGTGGGCCACCGTCGCTTCGCGCGTCTCCGACTCCATGTATTTCGTATTTTGTTGGGCACGAATCTTGTAGTCCCTGAAAAAGTCTCTCAACGCGACGGCGTACGGCAAGTCGAGGCGCATACACGGCGCCGGAGGCGCCGTCGGCGGGACGCTGGAAAGCGCAATGTTTTCAGGCTTGATCCCGCACTTGAGCGAAAACATGGTGTTGATCGCGTGCTGGACCATCAGCTCCGGCATGACTTTCCACGCCTCCATCGCCGTCGCGTTGGCATTGTGTGCGCCGTCGATCTGGAGCTGCCCTCCGTATGCGATGATCTTCTTGCTTTCACACGCGTCGACGAAACTTCGGAGCATATTGATGTTTCGGTAAAGGACGTTGTATTGCGGATCCTGGTGTACGCCGGAAACGCCTTCCTCGACAAACATGACGGCGATGTCGGGTCCCGCGACACCGGAAACGTAGGAGTGGTAATTGATCGGGCGTCCGACCTCGTCTTCGATGAGGTCAAGCGCTCGCCGCGTCGCGCGACACTGTTTACGCGTCACGGGAATCCCGCCGATGCCCTGCGTCGTGCCCTCGAGCAGTGAATCGATGTGCGACTGACCGGCCGTCCTGATCACCATGATGTGATCGGCGCCGTTCCAAGCAGCCATACGCATACGGCGAATATCATCTTCGAACCTACCTGAAGCGATTTCCGTCGTGATGACGCAATCGGGTTGCGGGTCGATAAAACCGAAGCCGCGGCTCCCCGGCAATGGAACGGAGTTTTCTAAGGATTCCGATGTCTCGAGATAGTCGAAACTGCCGACTTTTCTCGGCTCCCCGCGACCCTCGCGCCAATGCCACGGACGCCTAGGCGAATGGTAGTTCTCCAACCCGTCGAGAATTTTGCGAACATCGAGTCGTTCATTGATGTCGAGAGGAATCGAGGTTTCGCGAGCCGGTTGAACCGATCCCGCCACAGAAGGACTTGACGTCTCATGAACGGGTTGAGTTCGCCCCGTCACCGCCTGACAGCTGTCAGAGATATTATTGCCATCATGTCGATCTCGTTTCATGAGGCCGCCTCGTCAAACAACCGCGTCGCCTCGTCCCAGTGCTTTCCCTCGGCGAGCGCCAGTCCGCTCTCGCGGATCGTGAGTCCGAGTTCTTCCGAGACTTTCCAGACGACGTGTCCGGCACCTTTCCCCATCAACCCGTGATCGATCACGCCGCGTACAATAGCCTGTGCTTCTAAACTGGAAAATCCTATACGCAGGAGAATACTCCGTTCAATAGCGGGCGTCGTGTATTCTCTTCCCGCCTGCAGGAGCGGCTCGACGACCTTCTCCGTCAATTCCCAAAAACGCGTGTAGAGTTCTTCATCTGACAGATGTGCGAGATGTCGGCGCCGTTCTTCAAACGTCGCATCCGTCGACGTATCTCTTGTTTCACGATCGGTCATTCAGATTCTCTCCTCTCCTAATGAGCATCATGTCCGCTCAATGATCGGTGCTCTCTTAACGGCACTCTTAAAAATCTAAAGAACCGCATTGAGCTGATTTTTCGATATAGGATCGGCTTCGCACACTTTCAGCCGGTTTGTGGCCAATTTTTCAACCTTGGGCAACAACCGCTTGCCGAAAGCTCGTTTTTTGACCACCATGCGCATAATTCAATTTGAGCTAAGCCCCCTCTGAACCCCTTACAATTGCTCGAGCATCGCCTCTGTTTCTTCGACTGAGATATTGAGCTCCTCGGCCATGTAGATGATCTCTTCATTCGACCACGGACCGCCGCCTGCCGTGAGGCGGCGCAAAGCGGAGGCGCGAAGGCGCCCCAAGTCGTAGTCGCGCACGCGGAGCATCGACGGATGTGCGGGTAGAACGATCGACTCACCCGGTACTTCTTCCTCCGGATCGCCGATATAGACGTCAATTCCGTTCTGCCGCGCAAAAGTCAACTGAGCCGTCGGATGTTTCCCCGAACCCGTATACTCCGTCTCCTGCACGACAATCGTACTGTCTTCCGGCATCGTCCGTGCGAGAGCGAAGGCGGCGGCAAGCGACGTATTGCCGGCAGGTCCGCGTTCGACGCCCTCCAAAGCCGCCAACATTTCCGTCGTGTAGAAGACCTCCCCCTGTCTGACGAGAAGGTAGCGATCGATGTAGCGTAAAGCGCGTGCGGCGTTCCGCGGGACGTCGCTTCGATCGGGGAGCGACGCGAAAGGAATGCCGAAGCCCGTGTGACCGGTCGTGAACGATTTGCGGTTAAAATCGCGATCGGACGCCATCGACAGACCCGTGAGATCGACGCTCGCCGCGTATACTTTCGTGTCGGCAAGACCTGCCTTTAAGAGTCCTCGCGCCGTTCCGGTAAGATTCCCTCCTCCCGCCTGCGTCGCGAGTACGACATCGGGAACGAAACCGTATTCGTCGCGGCATTGGTGCGCGATCTCATAACCGAGCGTTTCGATGCCGGCGATCGCGGAGGGCGAATAGAGCGACGCGTTGTAAAAGCCCGTCTCCTCCAACATACGGAGTGCGAAATAGAAGAGCTCAGGACCCACCGTCGTCTGAACGACCTCCGCCCCGAACGCCTCGCACTTTCTCTGCTTTTCAAGTATTTCAGGCTGGCCTACGAGTTCACTGTCATAGCATTCCTGAAGCACAATACATTTCAAACCGAGTTTCGCCGCCATGCTGGCGACAGCGGCGCCGTAATTGCCGGAAGTCGCCGCGATGACACCTTTATAGCCTTTCCGCTTGGCATCCCAGACGGAAAGCGACGCGCGACGCGCTTTGAAACTGCCTGACGGGTTGGCGGCTTCGTCCTTGATAAGAATTCTTGCGCCGTACCCAGGCTCCGACAATTTTCTTACGAGCGACGTTAAATTCTTTACGTCCATGAGCGGCGTATTGCCGACGCCGAGATCGCGTTGAATTTCGACGACTTCATCGATCGTGATGCCGACGTCACGCATCATGGCTTCATAGTCAAAGACAATGCCGCCGCGCTCGTATTTGTCGTAATTGATGCCGAGCGATTGACGCATGATGTCGTTTTGGCGGCTCATGACGGCCTCGTATGTCATATCTTTCATTTCGACTCACCTCCGAACAGAAGCGCGCACACCTGTCTGTGAACGGCCGTCAACTCGGGAACATAACCCCCGAATGTATGCGTCGGAGAGATGGGGCGATCGGAGAGCGTCCCTTCCACCACGCGATCGCTCATCGTCTTCACGGTGACCTCGTCGCCCCGCTTCGCCGATTCCTCCTGTAAGAAACCTTTCGTAAAAGCTCGGAGCGGCGTCCGCTTCGTGTCGTCAGGAACTTGGGGCGCGCGTTCGCCGACGGGGAGAATCACAGTCTCGACGGAGACAAGTTCACCGCGGCGGTATCGACGATCTCTTTCGCCTCTAATCTGCTCGGCGTAATTGCCCAGAATGCAGCGCGGTACGGGAAGATCGAGCATTGAACGGAGTCCCGGTTTCGCACCGATCACATGCGGAATCATGTTGACGACCATGGCGATTGTCCCGATGCCGCCCGGCGTCTCGGGAACGATCGACAAATTCATGTCGTATCCGTCGGCGCGAATCGTCACGTAGTCGCCCGTATTGATGCCTTCATCTTCAGGACAGATCTGTTGAGGATGGTCGAGATGAATGAACACTTTACCGTCGGCGAGACGACCGTAGCATTGCTGACGTATACCGGCGAGATGCCCCTTTTTTGCCTCTCCATGTGCCGATTTTCTGTCGACGTTCGTGATAATCGGGTCGCGTGTCTCTTCGATATCGGTGAGCTCGACGCCCATGCCTTCTGCGATCATCGCCATCGACTCGGGGAAACCGACGTGCCCGGCGAGACTGCCCTCCGCGATCCGTCTCTCAAATTCCTCGACGGAAATACCGACGCCCTGTTCGACCATGACTGCTTTCCCGAAAGGCGCGAGATCATTGACGCGCGCGGCGGAAATCGACTCGACATGTTCGCATGTTCCGCTCAGGGCGAGAATCAGGTAATCGAGAACAAAGCCGGGGTTGATTCCCGTTCCGAGTACGGCGACGCCGCGCATCTTTGCAAGCGCGTCGATCTTCTCGGCGAGCTCTTCGTTCTGAGCCCAAGGCCACGCCATCTCTTCAGCCGTCGATATGACGTGGACGCCACGATCGAGACAGAACATGATCTTGTCGAATTGAGTCTCGACAAATGAATCAGTCGCCAAAATAACGATGTCGCAAAGGTCACGTCTGACAATATCTTCTATTTTATCCGTAATGAATACGGGAGCGCGATCGCCGCGATCAATGCCTAGATAAGAATAGGCATCCTGCCCGATAAGGTAATCCCGCCTTGCGCATACACCTGATATCGCGATCCCCTCTCTTGAGGCGATCATCTTGGCTATTCCGCTCCCCATGGCGCCGAAGCCCCAGAGAGCGACTCTTATATCTCTCATAAAATTCCCCTCCGGACAGGCGACCTTGATCGCCTGCCAGTACTTACGACATTACAGGCTGATGTGTGTGCCTGTTTCTCCCTTGATGCCGCTGCTCGCCTTCTCGAGCGAAGTCACAAGCGCAACACGTCCTTCCCCGGATTTTGCAAAGGCGACACTCGCCTCAACTTTCGGCAACATGGAACCGGGCGCAAAATGACCTTCCGCCATGTACTTCTCCATGTCAGCAACGCTCACTTGGTCGAGCCACGTCTCATCCGGTTTCCCGTAATTGAGCGCGATCTTTTCGACGGCTGTCAAAATGATCAGGAAATCGGCGTTGATCATCTCGGCGAGAACGCCTGACGCGAAATCTTTATCGATCACGGCGGCAACACCTTCAAGCGTGTTGCCGTTCTTAATCACGGGAATACCTCCGCCGCCGACCGTGATGACAATCTGGCCCTCCTTGATCAGCGCTTCGACAGTTTTATTTTCAACGACTTCGACCGGCTTCGGTGAAGCGACAACGCGACGGTATCCGCGACCGGCATCCTCTTTCATGACGTAACCCGTCTCGGCTGCGATCTCCTCGGCTTCTTCTTTGCTGAAAAACTTCCCGATCGGTTTCGTCGGATCGTCAAAGGCGGGATCATTCTTATCGACGACTACCTGTGTCACGATCGTCGCGACGGGGCGATCGATCCCGCGTGAAAGCAGTTCCTCGCGCAATGCGTTTTGCAGGTGGAATCCGATGTAGCCCTGGCTCATCGCTCCGCATTCGGGAAACGGCATACGGGGAACTTGCCCGCTGCTGAATGCGACGTTGATCATGCCGACTTGCGGACCGTTACCGTGAGCGATCACCACATCGTGGCCGTCTGCAATCAAATCGGCGATCGGCTTCGCCGTTTGGCGAACGAGTTTGCGTTGTTCTTCAGGTGTATTGCCGAGAGCATTGCCCCCTAAGGCAACAACTATTCTTTTTTTCACGTTCAAATAACCTCCAAAAATAATGATGAAGCGATATCTCTATTCTATACGAATGGGCGCTGTCGCGCCCATTGTTTACGATCGACCTCTTAGCGACAGAACAATCAGTCGAGCAACTCACGCCATAGAGGCATCGACATGCAGCGCGGACCGCCGCGCCCGCGCGACAGCTCCGACGCGGTGATCTCATGCAGTATCACGCCCGCCTCTTTCAGGAGACGATTCGTCACGCGGTTTCGCTCATAAACGATCACTTCGCCCGGCGCGATCGCGAGCGTATTTGACGCGTCATTCCACTGCTCGCGTTGTGCGTCGATCACACTCGTGCCGCCGCAGAGGATGAGTTCAACTTCAGACAATCCGAGCGTCTTCTTCAGGACATCCTCTAGATCTCCGCCCAAATTATTCACGAAGAGATCACCGTTTTTATCCTTCGTGATGTCAAGCATCTCAACTTGCCCCTCGATCTCGGGATGAATCGTAAAAATATCGCGATCGACCATTGTAAAGACAGTATCGAGGTGCATGAAAGCGCGCTTAATGGGAATAAAGAAGGCGAGAACACGCTCAAAGCCCATATCGCTGCGGAGAAGACGTGTCGCTAACGTCTTGACTGCGGCTGACTCTGTCCGCTGCGAAATGCCGATCGCCACAACTTTCGGAGAGAGAACAAGAATATCGCCACCTTCCAAAGACGCATTCTCGTTTCGAGTGTAGAATATAGTGGCGCCGGCGAAATACGGGTGATACCTTGTTATGTACTTCATAATCAGCGTCTCGCGCTTGCGCGTACCCGTCCACATGCAACTGACAGATACGCCGTTCCCAATCACGCTCATCGCGTCGCGCGTGTAGTAGAGATTCGGTATGGGATCAAACCACAGAGTCTTCTTGCGATCAAGGAGGTCAAGATGCTCGTTGTTAAACGAAATATCCTCCCTGCGGAGACCCATGATCACTGTCGATGCGACATCCTTAGAGTCTTCCATACTGAACAAGTATTCGTAGATATCATGCCACTGGCTGCGATAGATGTTCGCTTCTTCAAGGAACTCTTGAAGGAAAGCGTCTCGGACGGACAGATCGGCCAAAACATCCGCCAACAAATCTGCCACATAGACGACCTCGGCGCCGCTTTCTCGGAGCACATCGGCAAACATATCGTGCTCGCACTCGGCTACATAGCTGTCAGGGATTTCATCGAACAAAAGCCTCTTCATATTGGGCGGCGTTAGGTTTTCCAACTCACGCCCCGGACGGTGAAGCATGATACGCTTAATCCGCCCGATTTCTGAAAAAATCTGGACTCCGGACCGTTCAGACACAAAAAACCTCCACCGGCACAAAGGCACAAGGGGGGTATCGAAAGAAAGAGACATTCCGCATTACCCCCTCGCGGAATACTCATATGTATAAACATTATACTAATGTATAAAAGGAAAGACAAGGGCTCGGACGAACGCCTTAGCTAATTCTGCATCATTCCCTACGGAAGGATCTCTCCGTCCTCCCCCACAAGAATGAGATGTCCATCCCGAATGACAATGTCATAAAGCTCTCCAATGATAGACGGATACTCCGCCACGGCCCAGTTTTTCATCTGTACTTTCAGCGTACCGTCTTCTTCTTGGAAAAAGCTTATATCGAAGTGGTCTGGAGAGAAAAGTCCGGCATACTCGAATTGCTCGCCTTCAAAAACAGTCAAAGTGAAGGTGGCGACACCGGAAGTGGGACCGTAGCCAAGACAACATTTTTCCTCTATCCCGTCGTTGTCGATGTCGGCAAAAGCGAGTCCATGTCCACGTTGACGAAGGTACGCGTTGTCAATGAGCCGGCTAAACAGTCTCATGCAATGGTTATAGATGCTATCCGGTGAGTAGTACGAACTGAACATGTGTGCCAAATAACCCTCGGCAGTCACATTAGGATCGTCAGAAAGGAGATAATGCAAATAACAATCAGATCTTTCAGGATCCGGTTGGTAACTGCTTGTCACCAGATACCGGTAATGCTCCGAAAACAAATACTCCTTGTCATTCTCATCTCGATCATAGAATTGCAGACGATACGTCGAGCCGTCGTAGCTCAGCTCCTTGACGCTATAGCGCCGGTTTTGATCGGTATACATCTGATAGATTCGCACTTTCGCCTTGCGCCCGGAGGCAGTCGTGTTTTCAAAATCCGCCCACGCCCTTTCTCCTGCCAAGAGAGTCTCTCCGTCAAATACCACGCAACCGTCCGCCTCAGCCTCTTCCTCGGAATAATGCTCACGCGTATCCGCCAACGCGGGCCAGGAATCCTCCGCTTCCGTTTCAGAGGGATTCGACACATCTGTTTCAGTTGGTTTCGCCACATCTATTTCCGGCTTAGAAGGAGTGATGTCCGGATTAAGAGGATTGGTCAAGAAACACACGGCAAGAATGACACCTGCCACGACAACCGCCAAAACAACCCAGAAAGCAGGTTTCTTATAATTCAGTACCTGTTTCACTCTTTCTTTTACCCCGATCTCGCCAAAAGCGAGGGGGCACACGGCGATACGTCCATGCGGGATGCTGCAGGCGAGGAGCGACTGAGAATAATCGGCTCTCTGTTCCCGGTTCAATTCTTTAATGACTTTCTCGTCACAGGCAAGCTCGACATCGCGACAAAACAAGACGTACGCGATCCACATGATCGGATTAAACCAGTGAAATGAAAGCAACAGATAACCAAGCGGTTTGATCCAATGGTCTTTTCTTTCGATGTGCGCCCGTTCATGGGCGAGCACATAGTCCATGCTCGAATCTGCCAGCGTAAACGGAAGGTAAATCTGCGGCCGTATAAGACCGAGCACAAAAGGAGACGCGATCCTGTCGCTTTTCCATACACCCGGTTCTAACCGGACCACCGTCTTTACGTCGCGTTTTAGACGCAAATAGCTGATCAAGGCGTAAAGCAGCATCACAGCGACTCCCGCCATCCAGATAACGGCGACAACCGATACGCGAGTTTGCACCGGATTGACACCGGTGACGGGATCGGGCGCCAATGACTCGTTAAGAATGGGATTGACGACACGGTTGACGTAATAAATACCGCTATGGATCGCCGGCTCTTCCGCCACCAGAATCTCGGGACTGACGGTCTCGGCGCTTGGAATCAGACTCAACGGACATTCGATGAAAAAAGGGATGATCAGGCGCAACGCGACTAATCCCCTCAAAAAGGGAAATACTCGTTTCGGCGCTTTTCGAAAAATCACTCGAATCAGAATAACCGCGAGCGCGAGATACGTCGCCGTCACTCCCATATTGATCATCTTCAGGAAAAGCTCATTCATCTCCTGCCTCTCTCCTGTATCGATCGATCATCTTCTGCACCTCGTCGATTTCGTCTTCTGAAATCTTCCGGTGCTTTGTGAAGGCGGCAATAAAGGCAGGCAAGGAGCCCTCAAACTTCTTTTCTACAAGCTCGTTGATCTCCGCCGCCTGCACCTCTTCCTGTGAGATAAGCGATGTGACGATTGTGTCTTCGTTCTGCACAACACCGCGATCCGACAGACGCCGGATGACCGTATACGTCGTCGTAGGTTTCCAGCCCAATTGTTCCTCGCAAAGCTTCACAAGCTCAGCACTTTTAATGGGCTCATGCTCCCAAAGAATTAGACAAAACCGATATTCACTCTCAAAGACTTTTGGTGTTTCCATTGCTCCAACCTCCACACCGACATAACACACAGTCACTCTAATATGTTAGAGTGACTTTATTCTAACCGATTAGAGTAAAAAGTCAAGAGGGCAATGGAAAAAATCGGCAATTATTCTAATAATTCTAATTTTAGCCACGCTCCTGTTCGTTTGTACTTGGCTTACCTATAAAAATATTCAAATTACCGCCTTTCAACGGTGCCCTGACGTAAAAATGGGGAATTGCAAAGAGAAAATGCAATAAGAGCAAGGTATAGAAAAGCCTTTTCACAGAGATACTGAAACAGTCATTTCTGGAAAATGACTGACTCTTTGGGCACCCGTATTAACACCAAAATTCAGCACTTGGCGATTTTGATATCAAGATCTAATTTTGATGCAATAGCTTTGAGATGAATAATCGTTTGAAGGCGCACTCTTTTCTTCACTTTACGCAATCGATATCGACAATTTGACCTCGCTAAATTCGCGGAAACAACCTTTGTACAGCATACTCAATTTACGCTATCAATATCGACAATTTGACTGGTGTCTCAAGGTAAGGGCAATCGTTTCCTCTCAAGCAACCTAAGCCTCTCGGTATACTTTGGACATGCGCCAAAACATCAAAAAGTATATCTACGGGAAACCTGCACTTGATTACTGGGGCGTGCCGTCAATCCGAGGCAACATTGAGCCGGTCGATATACTCTTTCCTGACGAGTACGTTATCTTCACAGATAAACCCTTTTACCGTCCCGATCGAGCCATCATACACACGTGCAGTATCCCTGGCGCCGAGAAATACGTCAAAGGGCAAGCGTGCACACTCCCGCTCGTATTCCTGCAAGTCGCTCAGGATTATAACATTCACGAATTGATCTATCTCGGGCTTCAAATCTGTTCTTACCGCGAGGGCGATAAGCCTCGATGCACCGTCGATGAATTGCGCACTTGCGCAGAAGAACTGCGAGGACATCGCGGTCGAAGAAAAGCACTCCGTGCCATTCGCTATCTTGACAACAACTCACGGTCCCCGATGGAATCGATTCTCTACATGTTCCTTCGCTTGCCCAATGCGCTTGGAGGTTGCGGCTTTAGCGAAATCGTTCTCAACGAAAAGATCGTCTTGGAAGGGGGCAAAACGTACTTTGCCGACCTCTACGTCCCTTCCTGTATGCTTGATATCGAGTACGACAGTGAAGAATTTCACAGTAGCGCCTCGGCATTATCAAAAGATCGGGAGCGGACGGCTCATCTGAAAGCAGAAGGCTATCAAGTCGTTTCAGTGAATTACACACAACTTAACGACCTCAAAGCCTTTCAGAACTTGGCGCGCCAACTCTCCCGTCTGATAGGAAAACGCATTTACATTCGCGCAAGAAAGTATTTTGAGAACTTCGCAGCCCTGCGCGATCTGCTGTTCAAAAAAGGACTTCGTCTTCGTTCACGTTTCCGCAAAATCCACTGGCGAGAAGTTCCCCCGTTTCCCGGAGTCCGCACCATATATAGAATCTACCTTGCCGCTTGGAACAGGCTCACCAGACACCCCAACCTTCCTCTTGTATTAACGCGAGCACCTTAATCACCTCATCACTTGAGTTTTGAGCGCGCGTCATTCACCCGGCGCGATTAATGCGAGCACCTTAATCGCCTTTCTTAGCACCGCGAAACCGCCGCACATCGAACTGAAATGCTGCACATCGAACTGAAATATCGCCGCCTTACACTCAGCTAAAACGTATCGACACACGATTAGCCCCACTCATCACGCAATTAGAGCGTGTTTTTCTTTCAAAACGAAGCGCAATCACACATAGATCAAATCCCCTCTCCTCGCTCAAGCAACCTTTAACATCAAAAACATCCCCCCACATCCGTCCACCCACCCTCAATGCACAGATTTTCAACTTAAAACTATTTTCTTAACCTAGCAACGATTAAACTTCCTCTTCGCACACCCTTTCAGGGCAGTTTTTCAACTTATATCGAAAAATAGTGCGAAAGGGGGAGGGGGGAGCAGAGATTGTTGTTGCACAAAAGATATTCGATGCTGGTTTGTTGACGATGTGCCGAATGTGAGTTACAAGGTTTTCAGTTGGGAAGTCGTAGGAAGCTGTGCGGAGAGATTTGGCAACTTTAGATGTTTCACAACGCTCGAAAACAGGTGACACAACATCCGGTCTCTGCGATTCGGAGCGCCCACGCGCTTACTTCAGACACATGATGTCGGTTTCAGAGATAGCGATCTCGACACTGTCGCCGACACGAAGCGGGGGGTGCGTTTTATCGATTGTCACGAACATCTTGCCGAACAGCTCGTCAGAATCTTGGTCGTGAGGAAGTAATACCGCTGTATCCGACGTGATCCCGGAGACGATACGCAGCACGGTGGCGTTGAACACGTTGTAGGGCATTCTGGCTAGATGAGGACCGATCGGATGCTCGTCGGGAATGACGATCCTGACGGCCGATTCGCGCACGCCGACAAGGCGAATGTCATCAGGCACGGGGTGATGTAGCGTAAGCGATGTATTCCACTCTTTTGCGAATATCTCATGGGTATCTCTTTTTTCCACATGGGAGAAATTTCGGACACCGGCCAATCTCGCCGAGGAAAAGTGCCATGGCGACTCGAAGAGGTTCACGACAGGCATGTAGGAGATGACGCGACCGTCCTCCATAACGACCACCTGATCGCAGAAACGTCTGATCTCGTCGCGATTATGGCTGACGTAGAGAACGATGCCGTCGTACCGTTCGAGGAATTCGAAGAGGTTTTGCTCCAGTTGGTAGCGGATGTATTCGTCGAGAGCGGAGAAAGGTTCGTCGAGCAGCAAGATGGAAGGCTTGCTCGCGAACACCCGCGCAAGAGCGGCACGCTGTTTTTGTCCTCCGGAAAGTTCGCGCGGGTACTTGTCAGCTTGATCGAGGATGTAAAAAGACTGCAGAAGCGACTCTACTTGAGCAAAGTTCTCATTTTTCTCCCGGCGCATACCGGCGAGCACATTGTCTCTGACCGTCATATTCGGAAAGAGCGCGTAATCTTGAAAAAGGTGCCCGACGCCGCGGTCGCGCGGTTTTACGAAAATTCTATCTGCGGAACTGTACCAAACGTGATCGCCGAGCGCGATGTAACCGCGATCGGGACGGACAACACCAGAGATACACTTGAGCGTCATCGATTTTCCGCAGCCGGAACTGCCAAGGATGCCGAGGATGCCGCGCGATCTGTCGTGCTCGAATTGAACATCAAGCGAGAACTTGCCGAGTTTTCGCTTTACATCGACTGTCAAACGAATATCATCCGCCATTTCCGACGGTTCGTCGTAAAACGTATCAGGCTGCAATTCCTTATTCATGAGTTCCCCTGTTCACATCGACTGTCAAACGAATATCACCCGCCAGTTCTGACGATTAGTCGTAAAGCGCATCAGGCTGCAATTCCATATTCATGAGTTCTCCTGTTCACATCGATTGTCAAGCGAATATCATCCGCCATTTCTGACGATTCGTCGTAAAGCGTATCAGGCTGCAATTCCTTATTCATAAGTTTTCCTGTTTTTCATTGTTTTCATTCCGGGTGATCTCGACTGCTGACTTCCTCCCTCGGATGCGCGCCCACAACGTGCGCCGCTGACTCGATGATTCGCGTTTGAGGACATGGTTGGTAAGATAGATCACCACAAAGGAGATGACGATGAGGGAAAGAGACCAGCGTTTTGCCTCTTCGCGGTTGTTCATCTGAACGGCCGACCATACGGCTTGCGACATCGTACGCGTTTTCCCCGGGATGTTGCCCGCGAGGAGCGACGTCGCGCCGAATTCACCCATCGAGCGGGCGAAAGCGAGGATTGTACCGGACAAGACACCCGGCCAAGCGTTGGGCAACATGATATTCCACATGATCCAACTCTCTTTCTTCCCCAGCGTTCTCGCGACGTGAATGAGATCGGGATCGAGTTGCTCAAATGCCGCTCGGACCGACCGATACATCATTGGGAAAGCGACGACGGCGGCTGCGATGGACGCTCCGACCCAAGTGAAAACGACATGGATACCGATCCGATCAAGAAATTGGCCGATCACGCCGTTTTTACCGAGGATAAGCAGCAAGATGAATCCCAGTACGGTTGGCGGAAGCACCATCGGTAGAGTAAACAATCCATCGATGAAGATCTTGCCTTTATCGATGTAAACGACGAGCCATGCGGCGAGAATTCCGGTGATAAAGGCGACGACCGTCGCTGTTGCCGATACCTTAAGTGAAATCCAAAGCGGAGAAAGATCCATCGTTTATGCTTTCTTGTCGTCAATCGAGAAATGTCCCGGCGCGGTTGAGCCGCACCGGGACGTCAATAGGCCGGGGTAGGTCGGAAAATGACCCGGCCAAGATAAGAGCGTCATAATTTGCAAACACACCGGCATCAAAAGTCGCGATTATCTAGCGACGAGAAACGGTGGGCAGTGAGGCGACGAGATCGGAATTCATTATTTCCCCGCCATCGTAAATCCGTACTTTTCAAAGATCGCAACGGCATCGTCCGTCTTGAGGAAATCGAGAAACAGTTGGCCAGCTTCTTTTTCCTTTGCGGCTTTGACGATGGCGGCAGGATAGATAACGGGTTTATGACTCTCAGCAGGCGCTTCCGCGACAACCTCTACTTTGTCGGATATGGCGGCGTCCGTCTTATAGACGACTCCGCACGAGACGTCGCCTGACTCGACGTAACCGAGCACAATGCGGACGTTGTTTCCGAAGGTGATTTTATCTTGAATCGAATCCCACAGATTCAGATACTTGAAGATTTCTTCAGCGTACTGACCGACGGGCACGGAGGCATCACCGAGCGCAATGCGTTCAACCTTGGCATCTGCGACACCTTCAAAGCTTGTCAGTCCAAGATCAGAGCCTTTCGGAACAATCAGAACGACTTTATTGATGAGCAAATCGAAGCGCGTATCCACATCAATGAGACCGTCCTCTTCTAAACCGTTCATCTGTTTCTGCGCCGCGGATACAAAGACATCGCAAGGCGCCCCCTCCATAATCTGCGTCTGCAGTGTTCCAGATGAATCGAAGTTGAACTGTACTTTGATCGTCGGATTCTTCTCGGTGAATTTTGTGCCGAGCTCCTGCATGCAGTCTGTCAGACTGGCAGCGGCAAAAACGTCGATCATTTTTTCCTCTTTCTTTCCTTCACAGGCGACGAGGCCTGTGAGCGCGACAAGCAACAAGGCGATAGCCAGTGCGATGAAGCGTGTCCTTTTTGTGATCATACTGAACCTCCTAAGCGTATCTTTACTAATGTTGCTAATTTTTATTTGTGTCCTGCCGGGCGAAACGCCTTTACCATAGAGAGTCCCCCCTCGCCCAAGTCGATCGCGTCGTCGCGACTGATGGAAACACCTGCATAAATTCTCGGCAGGAAAAGGTCAAGGCTCGTGACAGGACTGTGCATGCTCGCGCCGGGCACGCCCACGAGCGTACATTGATCGCGCTTGGCGATCGTCAGCATGTTGCCGGGCTGCATGGGGACTCCCTGAAAATAAAAGGTCGTCGCCATCTGACGGATGACGGTTGGCGTCACATCGTCCGGGTCGACCGACATGCCTCCTGTCAAGAGGATGAGTTCGGCCCCACGATCGATCAAGTCGGTGACGGCGTTTGCCATCACGGCGGTGTCGTCGGGACAAAAGGTTGCGCCAAGGTAATGCGCCCCGAATGCCTCGATTTTCGGTTTTAGAACCGCCTCAAAAGCGTCGGGAATGCGACCGTAAAAGACCTCGTTGCCCGTAATGAGGAGTGCCGTCCGAAGAGGACGGTACGGGCGCACTTGGAGAACGGGACGGTCGTCTCGGGCCAACTTGACGGCTTGATCGACTTGTGCCAGCTGAGTCAATAGAGGGACGATACGAAGACTGGCGACGAGTTCGTTCTGTTCGACGGGCGTCATATTCCAAATCGTTGTGACCGTATAATCGCCCACACGATTGATCTCACGCAGTGCATCACGGTTCAGGACAAACAAGCCGCGTTCTTTTGAGCGGAAGTTGAATTTTCCTTCCGCCGGCCCGTCCATCGTGACAGATTCGTCGGCGATGACGTCTGCCAAGGCTTTGGCGGCATCGTCTTCGTGAACGCCGACATCCCCTTCGTCGGGAATGTAGAGAAAGTCTTTGCCCATGTTGAGGAGAACAGGGATGTCGGCTTCTGTCACGATATGGCCACGCTTAAAGCGTATGCCCTTGAAACCTGATTCCAAAATGGCCGTGAGGTCGTGGAAGAGCGGCTTACCAATCGCTTCACGTACAGGTACTTTCTTCATAGCGCCTCCTCTAATGAATCGCTTCAATCAAGTTATATTGTAAAACAACTTGGCGAGTGTTATTATAATACAACTTGATTGGTTTGTCATGCACTTATGAACAAACGACGGCAGAACTTGATCGCACGTGAGGCGATAGCAAAAAGAAAATGACAATGGTAGATGAAACGAAACGATTTAAGGCATGCGTTCTCATCGTCAGCGATTCGAGAAGCGCCGGAACAACAGAGGAGCGAGTCGGTCCGCTTTTACGTGACCTGCTCGAGCCGATGGCGGAGATTATCAAGGTCGATGTTGTGCCGGATAACATGGCTGCCATCGCTCGTGCGCTCATCTCTATGAGCCGGGAGCTCGGCGCCGATCTCATTTTGACGAGCGGGGGCACGGGGTTCTCCCCGCGTGACGTCACGCCTGAAGCGACCATGATGGTCTCAACAAAGATGGCACCAGGGTTTGCCGAGGAGATGAGGCGCGTCAGCACCTCCATCACGCCTCACGGCATGTTGTCAAGAGCGGTGTCGGTCATTTACGAAAAGACGCTCATCGTCAACATGCCCGGCAGTCCGAAAGCCGTCAGAGAGTGCTTTGACGCGATCAGCCCGGCGCTCCCGCATGCAGTCGAGACAATTCGCGGCGAATCGGGGTCGGAACCGGAAGACCACAAACACCGTTTCGACAAGGGAATCGCTCCGGATCACTAACCAGCGGCATCGTCATACTGCTCGGAGGACATGCGATAAACCGTCATCGGCACTTCCCGATCTTCAGAGCAGAAAAAGTGGAATGCCGCATCGCCTTGGAAACTTTAGAGGCGAGCTCCTGTTTTAGGTTTCTTTACATTAGCGCCCACATGCGCCGGAGCAGGTTTTCGATAAGGTCTGCACGGAGCTCGGGAGCGCCATAACGCCTACGCACGCTGGAGCAAGTCTTGAATTTGAGGCAGAGCACCGGGAGAAGGACTTATGAATAACGTAGATTTTTTCACAGGGGAAAAGCCGGACATCGCTCAATGGCTAAAAGAAGCCAAAGAACAACATAGCGCCGAAGAATGCGGCATGTACTTGGTTCACAATGGCGTCGTCAGAGCGACTCCCCGCTCACTATTCCGTGATGGAGCGAAAAATCTCGGGCATGACGCCCAAAGAGTTTACGCGACTCCCCGCGCACTAGTCCGTGATGGAGCGAAAAATCAACAAAAAGTTAAAAGCTTATCTTTCTCTTATCTGCCTGAAAAGGTTTTGCCCGTCATCTCCGAGACGAAAAAGATGCCGGGCATTTTCTTCGTTCGCGTGTGGTTGAACCGCGGGCAATTAAAGGTCGGCGACGACATGATGTTCGTACTTGTCGGCGGAGATATTCGCCCTCATGTGATCAGGGCTTTGGAGTTTTTAGTCGGCGAATTGAAAGAACATTGCGTAACTGAAACAGAGATAAGCTGAGTGTTTTTTATGCGAGATCAATTTGGACGGATAATCGATTATTTAAGAATTTCGGTGACGGATTATTGCAACTTCAGATGTCGCTATTGCATGCCTGAAGAAGGCGTCCCTCCTGTTCACCACGATGACAAATTGACGTTGGAAGAGCTCTACCAGATCACGCATTTGTTTGTGGAGAACGGCGTCAAAAAAGTCAGAATTACAGGCGGTGAACCCCTGATCAGGAGAGGAATTGAATACTTCATAGCGTCGTTAGGACTCTTACGCAAGATTGAAGATTTGGCAATGACGACGAACGCTTCGCTGTTGACGCACGATAAAGCTCAACGCCTCAAAGAGAACGGGCTTAAAAGAGTGAACATTTCCCTCGACTCGCTCAATCGCGAAACGTATGGTCGAATTACACGCGGAGGGGACTTGACGGATGCTATAAGCGGGATTCGCAACGCACTGGATGTTGGCTTTAAGGTAAAGATCAATGTCGTTTTATTAAAAGACATCAATGAGCATGAGATTGTCGATTTCGTCGAGTTGACAAAAAAGTATCCGATTGACGTCCGCTTTATCGAAGTGATGCCGATCGGCCCGACGGCGAATTATTCAAGAGAGCATTACATTCCCGCCTGCGAAGTCTTAGCAAAGGTCCCATTAACACCCTTGGAAACACAAGAAAAGTCCTCACCTGCGCGTCTCTACACGGCCGAACGAGCAATCGGCAGAGTCGGCTTGATTCAACCGCTCTCCTGTCGCTTTTGCCACGAATGCAATCGTTTGCGAATAACGTCTGACGGCCAATTGAAACCGTGTCTGCTGAGCGATTTTTCGATTGATTTGAAAACGCCCTTACGCAACGGCGAGAATTTGCAGCCTTATTTAGATGAAGCGTTATGCCTTAAACCGGAAAAACATCACGTTGAAGAAGGCAACGTCGCATCCTTGCCGATGCATCGGATAGGAGGTTAAATGTTTACGCATCTCGACAAAAACAAGCGCGGTCAAATGGTCGATATTTCACAAAAGGACGTAACCGAGCGCGTGGCCGTGGCGCGCGGCATGATTCGCCTGCAACCTGAGACGATTCAAGCCATTCAAGACGTCGCGCTGAAAAAAGGAGACGTATTGGCAATCGCTCAAGTGGCCGCCATACAGGGTGCAAAGAACACACCCGGCATCATCCCGTTAGCGCATCCCCTGCTATTGACGAAAATCAATGTCGATTTTTCCTTTTCATCTGAACACCTGATCTGTGACGTCGAAGTCAAAACGGAGGGAAAAACGGGCGTGGAAATGGAAGCGTTGACCGGTTGCGCGACGGGGTTACTCACTGTCTATGACATGTGCAAATCGATGGACAAAAGCATGTGCATCGAGAAAATATTTTTAGTGAAAAAGACGGGCGGCCGATCGGGCGACTACGAATATAAAGACAGCGATTGTTAACGGAGATGCAGATGACTTTGTGTTCCGTACATGCAAATCGACACGTGGATGCGTACAGCGCTTTCGACAGAATGAGCGAATCGATCTGGAACAAACGGATGTACGACGATATTGTGCAGACGTTGCTCGAGCGTTGCGCATCATTAGCCGGGAGAGATTCGCTCGACCTTTCCAAAGCGCGCGTTTTAGACGTGGGTTGCGGGCCGGGCGGCATGAGCGTCGCGCTCCTCAAACGGACGTCCGTCTTCGAAATCGCCTTACTCGATCTGCGAGACAATGCGTTGCAAAAGGCCTCACAACGTATCAAAGCCATTGCGCCCGAAACAAACATCGCACTTTACAACGCCGATGTACACGCCATTCCGACAGACGACAATACGTTTGACTTAGTGATCAGCCGAGGTTCACAGCGCTTCTGGCACGATCAACGCCGCGCGTATGAGGAACTGCGCCGCGTATTGAAGCCGAACGGCATCGCCTACATCGGCGGTGGACGAGGAAGTCAAGCTTTTCAAAAGCAACGCGCCGAGGGTGACGATGCGTGGGATCCCGACCATTATGGTTGCGACCGCCGAGGTCAACATCGGCTTCCCTCTTTTTCGCTGCCGGACAGCGCATACCGCGAGCTATTTGAGACGTGGGGCGATCGTTTTGAGATTTATGCGCAGGAAGGCGACGGACGTTGGTTCTGCTGGCAAAAAAGAGACAACAAAGGAGACGATTGATCGGAACAAGATCTGCTACGAGAAAGGATCGGGGACACGCGCGATCTTTCAAAATGAGAAGAAGTGAGTGTGTAGCCCTCACGGGCACATGAGGACCGATGACGAACGGATGAGCGTATGAACGATGACAGTAGGACAAAGCGCGCCGAGTACGATCCGGCGGCACATGCGACGACAATGGACAAAGATATGCTCAAGCCGATCATGACCGCCCAACAGCGCCGGCACCGTTTTTTTCAAAAATGGTGGCCGTGGCTTATCCTGCTTCCCGTCGCAGGTTTTTTCATCTCGTTCGTAATTGGGCGTTACCCCTTAACGCTGAAGGATTTTGTGGAGACGTTTTACTGGCATTTCCGAGATACTTCCCAAATCGCGGATCCGAATATGGAGATCGTCATCTTTAATGTACGCCTACCGCGTGTACTCGTTGTGTTGATGGTTGGCGCCGGCATTAGCATGGCGGGAGCTGCCTATCAGGGAATGTTTCGAAACCCTCTCGTTTCGCCCGACATTCTCGGTGTCTCCGCCGGCGCAAGTTTCGGTGCCGCACTGGCCATCATCAACTCGAGCACGATAGCGACGACACAAATCACCGCGCTGCTCTTCGCGTTGCTCGCCGTCCTCTTCTCGACACGGTTTGAGCGCTTTATCTCGTCGGATCCTATTTTGGCGTTAGTGCTTGGCGGCATGCTCGTTCGCGGATTGTTTAATGCCGGCCTCTCCATCGTGAAATACCTTGCCGACCCCGACTCACATTTGCCCGCGATTACCTTTTGGCTTATGGGTTCCTTCAGCGACGTTTTCCGAAGACACGTATTTCAAGTCTTGATACCGTTTTTGCCGGCTTGTTTTCTGCTTTTTATCAACCGAAACAAACTCAACGTCTTGTCGTTCAGTGAAGAGGAAGCCCGCTCCATCGGCGTCAACACGAAGCGAGTACGACGCGAGGTGATCCTCGCCTGCACCATCATCACGGCCTCCAGCGTTGCAATCTGCGGTCAAATCGGTTGGGTCGGGCTCGTCATCCCTCACGTCACGCGTTCGCTTGTCGGACCCAACTATCGAACGCTTCTTCCCGTTTCCGCGATCTTGGGAAGCGTGTACCTCCTCGTGTGCGATACGATTTGTCGCAACGCGTTCTCCGTCGAGCTGCCCATCGGCATTCTGACATCTTTAATCGGCATTCCCTTTTTCATTATCATTTTCAAACAGAGAGCAGGTCGCGTATGAGTGCCCCCGAATACAGAATTCTCGTACCGCCTCAGATTTCTCAGGCGCCGCTCCGCGTTTCATGCTTGACATCCGGATACGAAAAGGGTCCCGATATCATTCACGACATCTCGTTTGAGCTTGAACCCGGCCGTTTTATGTGCATCCTCGGTGAAAACGGATGCGGAAAAACAACACTCCTCAAGGCGATTCTCGCGCTGCTTCCCGCGCGCCAAGGCGGCGTCACAATTGGAAAGACAGACCTGCATACGCTGAACGAGACACAACGCGCAAAACACCTCGCTTACATCCCGCAAGCGCATAGGACGCCGTTTCCTTTTACAGTAGGTGATGTTATCAGGATGGGAAGAACGGCGTACCACCAACGTTTTTCAAGAGAAACTGCGAAAGACCGCGCCGTCGCAGCCGCCTGCATGCGTCAGATGCAGATCGAACATCTTGCCGAATGGCCTTACACAAAGCTTTCGGGCGGGCAACAGCAGCTCGTCTTGATCGCGCGCGCGCTCGCACAGCAGGCGTCGTTTCTCATCATGGACGAGCCTACGAGTCACCTCGATTACGGCAATCAGTACCGGGTTCTCGAAAAAGTCAACGAGCTCCGACAATACGGCATCGGTGTTCTCATGGTGACACACGATCCGTCGCATTGTTTTTACGCGTCCGATCACGTCATGCTGATGATCGACGGCAAAATAGTCGCAACGGCATCGCCGGAGGAAGTCATCACGAGTCAGAGCATGAGCGAGCTGTATCGCTTTCCGATCGCCGTCAAGCGCTTTCAGCTCGAATGCAAAGCTCATCGGTACGCCTGCATTCCCGGCACATACGATTCGCGAGAAAAAGTGGAGAGATCGCGTGCCGGCTCTCCGATCAGCGACCTTGTCAATTGAGTAAGAACGGCGCCATCGCGCCGTGTAAAAAATACATGTCGTCAAAAGAGGAAGAAGAAAGGAAATGCTTATGAAAGAACTGAAAAGACAAACGCGATCATTCCTTGCCATCGTGATGGCCGTCTTGATCCTTGCGTTTGCAGGATGTGCGCCGTCCACGCCGCCGGAAGATACCACCCCGTCAGATTCTGCACCAATCGTCACGACGACTGCCGCACAACCTGATGAGTCGGGAAAAAGTACTGAACCCGTTGCGGACACCGTCGTCATCAAGGACATGGGCGATCGTGAAATCACCATCCCCTCCCCGGAAAATTTCCAAAAGGTCTATTTCCCCAGCCCGTTGGCGCAGGTGATGATTTACACCATCAACCCTGACCTGCTCGCAGGCGTCGTCTCGGAGCCCAACCCGAATCAACTAAAGTACCTGCCGCGGCTGGAAGGTCGTAAAGTATTCGGCAATGCGGACGGAGGCAAGTCGGTGAACACGGAGGAAGTACTAGCCTCCGGCGCCCAGGCCTTCATCTACATGGGTCCCATGGAAATCTCCGACAAGGTCCGCGAGACGTGCGACGAGCTTCAAACGCAGCTCGGCATCCCCGTCATCCTCGTCAACGGTCGTTTCCCGGAACGCGCGTCAGCCTATCGTTTTCTCGGAAAAGTCTTCGGTGAAGAAGAGCGTTGCGAAAAACTTGCCGTTTATTGCGAGAAAACGCTGAATGATGTCAATGAAAAAGTCAGCTCCATTCCGGAAGGCGATCGTGTGACCTTGTACTATGCAGAAAAACCGAACGGACTTGCGACTGAGCCTGAGTCATCCTCCCACGCCGCCGTATTCAAATACGCCGGAGCGATCAACGTAGCCAATATTGAAGATGCGGGTGGAAGCGGAATGACACCGGTCAATCTGGAACAAGTCATCAATTGGAATCCCGACGTCATTTTCATGGGCGGCGGTCCAAACAGTCCCTATGAAGAAATCACGACGAATCCCGACTGGGCCAACATCAAGGCAGTCAAAGACGGACGCGTCTACGAAGGTCCCGGGATTCCTTACAGCTGGCTCGACAGGCCGCCTTCATCGCAACAGTATCTGGGCGTCCGTTTCGTTGCCAACGCCCTCTACCCCGATGTGTTTAAGTACGACATGGTTCAGGAGGTGCGCGATTTCTTCGGGCTCTTCTATCAGCTCGAATTGAGCGAAGACGACGCTAAAGAACTGCTGAGTACCGCACGCGGCCACGATTTCAGCAAATAGGTCAAAAAATCGATGTTAACTGAAAAATTGCATATCGACGCCGGATGCACAGTACGGAAAATCGATATTAACTTGATGCTGCACACTGACGCCAGGGAGTACAGTACAGAAAATCGATGTTAACTGAAAAATTGCATATCGACGCCGGATGTACAGTACAGAAAATCGACATTAACTGGATGTTGCACACCGACGCCAGGGAGTACAGTACAGAAAATCGATGTTAATTGAAAAATTGCGCACCGATGCCGGCGTTCGGACAGATAGGGTGACGCAAAAGAGAGGCTGTCTCGTTATCGTTGCTGATATGCGGTTCTGAGTCAGCACCATACAATAGATGAGCAAGCCGTTCACATGTCGGTCTTTGCCGAGATGTGAACGGCACCGCCCTCAACTGCACGGATCCATTATTCCACGTGGCTTATGGGATGAACATAAAATGCCATCAAAGTACCACGACTTTGACGGACTTCAATATACAAGGAGCAATCACAAATGTGTGATCCATGGGCATTGTATGACACTTTGATCGAGGAAGTCGATCCCGCTTGGAAAGTCAGCCATTTCACACTCGGCGCAAGCTGGTGTGAGGTCTGTTCCGGGCCGCACACAGGCGTCGCCATGACGTTACGCGACCGCGGACCCGGTCAGCAGTTTCCGTCACCGGAAGACGGCATGTCGCTCCGCGATATGGCGGCCATGGCAAAGTCGTGGAATTTTCGCGAAGCATCGCTCGGCGTGGCTGCGCTGAACTGCTACTACAACACGTTGGAGAAAATCCGCGATCTGGGAGGATTTGGCGACTTGGAAATTCGCCCGGGAACGACAGACGACGACGCACGCACTCAGTTGAACGCATTTATCGCCTTCCAGAACGAGATTGCGGGCAAAAAAGTCGCCGTCATCGGTCATTTCCCTCATATAGAAAAACAGCTTGGCGCCATCAGCAAACTTATCGTATTGGAGCGCAATCCCCAACAAGGAGATTATCCGGACACGGCGTGCGAATACTTGCTGCCTGAACAGGACTACGTCTTCGTAACGGGTACCACCATTACGAATAAGACGCTGCCGCGCCTCCTAGAGCTCACAAGCGAGCACGGCAAGGTCTGTGTCGTCGGGCCGAGCACATGTATGGCGCCCGCTTTGCATCGCTTCGGCGCCGATAATCTCTCGGGTTTCTGCGCCACAGATCAGCAGGGTGTCGACCTTGCCATCAGGCGCGCCGACGTCTTCTCTCTGTTCCAATCCGGCTATATGGCAAGTGTGGGAAGTCGTTGAAGAAAGAAGGTAACAATGAAAAAGAACGTGTCGATCGACGAAGCTCTTAACATTTTCTTTGAAAGCTGGCCGGAAAAAATGCCGGAAGAGACGATTCCCATCGCTGAAGGTATGGGGCGCGTACTTGCTAAACCGATGTACGCACTCTCCGATATCCCGCTTGTTCGCGCATCCGCGATGGACGGCCTTTGTGTCAAAAGTGAACTTTTCAGAGCGGGTAAACCCGTCGATCCCGATACTTGGAAGAGAGGAGACGCCTACGATTTTGCGGACACGGGTGACGATTTCCCTGACGCCTATGATTCGGTGATTCGCATTGAAGACGTGACGTTCAAGACACAAGGTCAAGGCGTTCAGTTGTCAGAAGATCTTATCTTTCAAAAAGGCATGAATGTTTTGTCAAAGGGTCATTTCATCAAAAAGGATCAACTGATTAAAGACGCACCGGCCGTGCTCGGCGCGACCGATATCGCCGCCATTGCCATGGGCAACAACGCGACTCTTTCGGTGTATCGAAAACCGAAAGTCGCTTTTATCCCGACAGGTTCGGAGTTGGTAGATCCGGGAGAACCCTTGCTCCGCGGTATGAACGTCAACAGCAACCACCTCTTAGCGCAAGGTTTATTGTCATCGTACGGAGCGGAAATGGTAAGTTTCCCGATCGTTCGCGACGAGCGTACCGTTTTGAAAAGGAATATCGATGAAGCCATGCTCACGTGCGATCTCATCCTCGTGAACGGCGGTTCTTCGAAAGGATCGGAAGACTTGGCTCTCGATATTTTGGCAAAAGAAGGCGACATCTTCTTTCACTGGGTGAATTGCGGTCCGGGAAGGCCGACGGCGCTCGCGCGCATCAAGGACAAACCGGTCGTTGTTGTTCCGGGACCGCCCTACGGCTGTCTCAACGTGCTGGACTGGTTCATTCGCCCCGTGATCGCATATTGGCTACACTTGCCGGAGACACCGCGTCAAAGGGTTAAGGCGATCTTGACGGAAGACGTGCGCAGAGATCTTTCTTTCGGGTTCCTTATGGGAGTCGAACTGACTCGCGACGAGAACGGTCAGCTCCAAGCAACGTTGCTCAATTTCAAAAAACACGGCGCGGCGCGTTGCCTCACGGCAGAGGGTATGTTTAGGCTTCTGCCCGGCATACCTAATCTTCTCGCAGGAGACGTGATTGACGTGACACTGCTCCGTGAGTGCCCGTGAAATCAAGAATGAGCGCTTCAATACACCTCCGCAAGGTGAACAATCAACTTCTGAACTACGCTATAAAGAGTGCGGGAAATTAGGTTATGAACTACGCAGATCCGGTGCTTGTCGACTATACTTGACAAAACTTCGCTTTTCGCCAAATTTATCGACTATACTCGACAAGGTTGGTTTCATTTGCTGTCGGGAAAACAGGGTACAACTATTCTTTGTAAGACAAAGGAGTCGGTCGATAGGGATGCATCAGCCTATAATAATTGTTTGTCTTGTTTCGACAACTCAGACTCTTAGAATCTCCATAACGACGCTTTCCAAAAGCTCAGGCAGAATGCGCAAACTGTAATCACGCTCGAGACGTTCCGTCCATTTGTGTGCATCAAAACCGTAGCCACCGAGATTAATTACAGACAGGTCAAGCTCTTTCATCGTTTGCAAGGGCACGTGGTAACTGCGACCGAGCGTCGGCATATTATCCCACAAGATTTGCAGCTCATCATCCGTGTAGGGAAGAGCCAGATAACTGAGATCGGAGATATAGGGATAGTACGTTTTGACTTTGAGTTCTTTGCCGTTGTCAAGAAGGTAAGAGCCGCCGGTTGCAAGCTCATGCTCCAGGGCAGCACTTGAAAGAGAGTCGTTGGATTTCAGTGCTTTTCTAATACCTTGGTCGACCGACTGATAGAAAGCATCATCGGAACCGGAACAGGAGACGGCGGGATAAAAGGGTGGCGCAAATCCAACGACAATACGTGGCCTTCGATCCGGCAAGATGAGCTCAAGCTGCCGGATCAAGTGGAGTGTCTGCTCCCGCGTATCAGGTTCATTCAAAACAGGTGTGAGATATAGGTCGATCAGATGGTCGTATCCCTCGCCTAATCGTGCAGCAACTCTACTAACCAGTTCAGCCAAGGAGATAATCTCAAATTCTGGATGAATCGTCTCCGCCGGAATTCCCGCCTGTTCATTGTATTCGTGCTGGTAACGGTAGTATCTGGATAGCGAGTTTTCTGCCGCGATGTTCGCCGCCTCAAGCATTTTCTCCATGACGTCAACGGGCGTCTGCGCAAACAGCGGTACGCTGATCAAGGTCCAAGCTTCGTGATTCGTCTTGACGGAGTAAACTTCCTTGAGGTCTTCGACTTTGAGCGTAATGGGCGGGACGGAGATCTCATCGCAGGCGTAATCGCTGTACTTGGGGTTGAGATTGATTTCGGTAATCAGCTCGGCCAAGACGAGATTGGCGTCAAGCCCGGCGAACGGGTCGCCGGCATGCGTTTCGAGCGTACGAATATAGAAAACGGGCATGATTTTACCGACCGAACCGCGAAATAGATAATAGGCTTCGTCACCCGGATACTGAGCCGTATGATAATCGGTGTTGATCACGCCACAGATTTCGAGTCCCTTGATGTCACGCCAATTCTTCAAAACTTCAATGGCTGAAATCATACCGGCGGAATTCCCCTCCTCGTCACAGACGAAAAGGGCGACCACGTGGCCTTTGAAACTGTCGGGATTCTCCGCTAGCCGCTTCAGCAACAGGAGTTCATTGGCGATACCGGCTTTCATATCGAGCGCGCCCCGTCCCCAAAGGTATTTTCCGCTTTCCAAGTCGGACTGTGCCTTTGGGTAGAGATGACGACGACCTGATTTTAAAGCGCCTTCAAGCTGATCCGGTGTCGTGGCGAGATCGGCCAGCGGACCGTAATCGTCGACTTCGACCGTATCGGTATGTCCAATCAAAACCACAGCATCGTTAGACTCGCGACCGGAGACACAGACGAGCAGCGAAGAGCGATCCAGAGGGTCTCCCTCCGACGGAATTCGTACGATTTGTTCCGGGCGAGTGCGAAAATATTCCCAACCGCGTACGTAATTTTCGATGAAGTCAATGATATCATGTTCACCATCGGAGTTGACAACGCTTCTCACTTCTACAAGTTGAACCAGCAGATCTTCGAGTTCTTTCATCTTCGTCAACATCCGGTTGTCGGTATTTTCCTGTGTGCTCATATACCCCTCGCCTGAAAATTTACTGCGTTAATGCGTGCCGATATTGATCCTACACATCATGCGATTTCTATCGGCACGTCATATACATAAAACTATGCGATTTGAGTATACCACCCTTCAACCAGAGCATTTGTGATTATGCGAATCAGCTCGTTAGGCTGTACAATTAAGGGGAAAGCTGATGCTATAGATGGTTGGAAGAGGTGAAGTATCATGCCGTTTATCATAATCCGTCAGGACATAACAAAAATGAGAGTTGATGCCATCGTCAACGCCGCCAACACCGAACTGCAAATGGGGGGCGGTGTTTGCGGGGCTATCTTCAAAGCGGCAGGAGCGGCCAAACTTCGAGCGGCTTGCGACAAGCTTGCCCCGATAAAGACGGGCGAGGCGGTTATTACACCGGGTTTTGATCTTCCCGCCAAGTTTGTTATTCATGCGGCGGGTCCCGTCTACAACAAACGGCATCCCGAAGAAAGTGAAAGACTTCTTCGTTCCGCATATACGGAATCGCTCCGTGTAGCAATCGAAAATGAATGCGAGAGCATCGCTTTCCCTCTGATTTCAAGCGGGATTTACGGTTATCCGAAAGGCGAAGCCCTTCAAGTTGCGACATCCGCCATTCGAGATTTTCTGAATGAGCACGATATTGAAGTCAATCTAGTACTGTTCGACAAATCGGCATTCGTCATTAGTCGCAAGCTGCTTGGCGATGTCAAAAGCTATATAGACGATCATTATGTCAAAACGCTCGAGGTAAAAAGAAGAAAGCTGCTTGATGTTGAACGACAAGCAATGGCTGAAGATAAAATACCTTTTTACGAGTTCGACACTAAAGTTGCGGCCGCTCCACTTAAGGCGGCCGTTCCGCTTGAGGAATTAATAGAAGACCTCGATGAACCTTTTTCAGCTATGATCCTGCGCCTGATCGATGCCAAAGGCATGACGGATGTTGAGGTCTATAAACGGGCGAACTTGGACAGAAGGCTGTTCTCGAAAATAAGGAGCACCAAAAACTATATGCCGAGCAAACGCACCGCGATTGCTCTCGCCGTATCACTGGGGTTATCGCTCGATGAAACCGACGCCCTGCTGGAGCGGGCAGGTTACGCATTATCGCGTGCCGTCCTATTTGACGTCATCGTGGAATACTTCATCGTAAACGGCAAATACGATATTTTCGAAATCAACGAGGTGCTGTTCGCATACGACCAGCCGCTGTTGGGCGGGTAATGTGTGATAAATGTCGCTTCCGAAGCGACCAAATGTCTTGAATGAAGAAGTAGCCTCAAGTTAGGAAATAACTTCAGAAATCAAAGGAGGCTACTAAAATGAAAAAAGGATTAACTGAACTCGTATTCATCCTCGACAAGAGCGGTTCCATGACAGGATTGGAAAACGACACCATCGGCGGCTTCAATTCAATGCTTGCCAAGCAGAAAGAGGTCGACGGAGAGTGCTATGTGACAACGGTCTTATTCAATCACGGATATGACCTTGTACACGACCGCACCGACATCAAAGCAGTCAGTCCGATGACCGACAAGGAGTATCGTGTCGGCGGTTCGACAGCTCTTCTCGATGCAATCGGCAGAACGATCAACAAAATCGACAATGCTCAAAAACATACTGCCGAATGTTACCGCGCCGAAAAAGTGATGCTTGTTATCATTACAGACGGTGCAGAAAACTCCAGCCGCGAATATACTGCCGAAAAGGTGAAAGCTATCATCGAGCGGCAAAAAGAGAAGTATGCTTGGGAATTCATTTTCCTCGGTGCCAACATCGATGCGGTTGAAACGGCCGGGAGGTACGGTATTTCCCCTGACAGAGCCGTCGACTATCTGCCAGATCGAGAAGGCACCAATCTCAATTTTGTGATCATGGCGGAAGCAGTGAGCACATTCCGTAAGACCGGATCCGTTAACAAGGATTGCTTTGAAGAAATCCGCGAAGACGTGAGGCGAAGAGGCGGTCGGAGGTAATATCGTGATCGGTCTCAGCAGCTTAGGTCTCGGAGCCAACCTGCAGCACTATAACCCGATCATTGGTGACAAGGTGAGAGCCGCCTTTGACATCCTCGAGAGCTGGAAACTGATCTCCCAAATGCCCTTCGGGGATATTGCGGAGGCGCCGGGAATGAAGGAATTCAAGGATATCGACGAATTAGTCAGAGTGGAAAAATAAGCAGGAACAAGCAGAGCGCTTTTCTGACAAAAAAACCTGCGGCGAGGAAAAGCCGAAGAGTTCTGGGAAAGCAATATTAAGAACGTTTCTAACGACTTCGGGGACATCTCCATGTCCCCGACTCTTATGATGATCGATTCTGGCGACGAGTCTCCGTCTGTTGTCGGCGCTTTTCGATTTCCTGCTCGACGATCATATCTTTGACTTTCATCAAGCGCGTCAAGTTGCCGCGTTCATTCTCTTCCATTTTCATCGTGATGGAGTGAATGGTTTCTTCAAGGTTCGGAATCATGACGTACTCGAGAGAGTTGACGCGGCGTCTCGTCCGCTCGATCTCGGCGGCGAGCAGGCTCGATTTGTGCTCGTAAGTCGCAAGTTGCATGAGAAGCGGGAGAGCTTCGGCCAAAGTGTCAATCGGCTGATCGAGCTCGCCAGAAGCCGCCGTCATGCCGTACGGAAGACTGCGGTTCGATGCGTCGGCGATTTCCTCCGGTGCGTGAAAGACGGGCGTACGGACATTCATCGTATTCTCACGACTCACGGCGACCGTGAGCTCGCCCGACCCTTCGGTCATGAGCGCCGCATTGACTGTCTCGTCTCCGATCACGGAACGAGCGAGCAGCATTTCCTTATGCGAACGCTCGACGAGCGTTTCCGCCTTAAGGCGTATCTCATCGACTTCCAGAACGAGCGCCAAAAATTGACGCATCAACTCGTCGCGTTTGTCCTTGAGGAGCTTATGGCCGCGCCTCGCAATGCGAAGCTGCCCGCGCAGGCGCAACAACTCCATCCTATTCGGATTGACGCGCATCACAGCCATTAGTCTTTAGCCTCCGCTTCTTCCTCGATTGCTTCCTCAATGACTTCCTCAGTTACTTGTTCTGTTACTTCCTCTGTTGCTTCCTCGATGACTTCCTCTGTTACCTCTTCAGCTACTTCCACTATTTCTTCTTCTGCTATGTAGAACTCATCAATGTATTCCTGACGCACCCTCTTCAATTCATTGGCGGGGAGCATCGAGAGGAGTTCCCACCCGATTGTGAGGGTCTCTTCGATCGATCGATCTGTATCGAAACCTTGCGAGACATATTGATCTTCAAACGCAACGGAAAACTTTGCGTACTCGCGATCAAGTTCACTCAGCGCTTCTTCACCGAGAATAATCTGCAGATCACGCGCGTCCTTACCGCGCGAGTATGCGGCGAAGAGCTGGTTCATCGTATCGGCGTGGTCTTTACGCGTCTTGCCGACACCGATCCCCTTATCCTTAAGGCGTGACAACGAGGGAAGCACGTCGATCGGCGGCTGAATGCCGCGTCGATACAGATCGCGCGACAAGATGACCTGTCCTTCTGTGATGTATCCTGTCAAGTCTGGAATAGGATGTGTCTTGTCGTCGTCCGGCATCGTCAGAATCGGCACGAATGTGATCGAGCCTCTCTTGTTCTTGATACGTCCGGCGCGCTCGTAGATGCTCGCGAGGTCCGTATAGAGATATCCGGGATAACCGCGTCGTCCCGGCACTTCCTTGCGAGCGGCGGAGACTTCACGTAGCGCCTCTGCATAGTAAGTAATGTCCGTCATCAAGACGAGGACGTGCATATCGAGATCGAACGCCAGATATTCGGCTGCCGTCAACGCCATACGCGGTGTCGAGATACGTTCAATCGCCGGGTCGTCCGCCAAGTTGATGAACATGACTGCCCGATCAATCGCGCCCGTCTTTCTAAAATCACTGATGAAGAAATCGGCTTCCTCAAACGTAATGCCGATAGCCGCGAAGACGACGGCGAATTGCTCTTCACTGTCGAGAACTTCGGCCTGGCGTGCGATCTGTGCTGCAAGCTGCGCATGAGGCAAACCGGCTCCCGAGAAGATCGGTAACTTCTGCCCACGGACGAGCGTGTTCAAGCCGTCGATTGCCGATACTCCCGTTTGAATAAATTCGTTGGGATAGTCACGCGCGGCGGGGTTGATAGGAAGTCCGTTCACGTCACGCATCGCATCCGGAATAATATCGAGTCCATCGTCATTCGGTCTGCCCATCCCGTCGAAAACGCGACCTAGCATGTCGAGCGAGACGCCGAGCTCAAGCCCTCGTCCGAGGAAGCGAACGGAACTCTCCTCGATGTTCAAGCCGATCGAACTCTCGAACAGCTGTACAAGCGCGTCGGTTCCTTCAATCTCCAGCACCTTGCAGTTGCGAATCTGCCCATCAGCCAATTCGATTTCACCCAGCTCGTCATATTTGACGTTCTCAACGCCCCTGACAAGCATCAGAGGACCGGTGATTTCTTCGATTGTTCTGTATTCTCTAGCCATATTTGTCACCGTCCTTAATCGGATAGCTTACTTGTTTCTTCAAGCAACTGCTCTCTGCGAGTTGTATACCAGTCATCGACTTCCTGTTCAGGAACATACTTAAACCGAGCAATTTCATCGCGAATCGGCAACGCCATTATACGGTCAAAATCAACGCCGCGCTCGAGCGCTCTCTGCGCTTCATAGTAGAACCGCATCACAAGTGACAACATTTTGAACTGTTTATTCATTGACGTATACGTGTCAATCTCGTCAAAAGAGTTTTGGTGCAAAAAGTCTTCACGCAACGAGCGCGCCGATTCAAGCTTGAGACGATCAGCATCCGATAGAGCGTCTTGCCCGATAAGGCGTACAATCTCCTCAAGCTCAGATTCCTCTTGGAGCAACGTCATTGCGTCAACGCGCAGTTTGCTAAAATCGGGAGCGACGTTGTCGTTGAGCCAAGCATCAACTTTGTTTTGGTAAAGCGAATAGCTCGTCAGCCAGTTGATTGCGGGGAAATGGCGCCTATACGCCAAGTCGGAATCAAGGCTCCAGAACACCTGAACGATGCGCAAGGTCGATTGTGCAACAGGGTCGGAGAGGTCACCGCCCGGGGGCGAGACGGCGCCGATCGCTGTCAGAACGCCGACACGCTTTTCTTCCTCGCTACTCAGACAACGGACAACGCCTGCCCTCTCATAAAAAGAGGCGAGTCTTGAACCGAGGTAAGCAGGATACCCTTCCTCGCCGGGCATTTCCTCCAAACGACCGGACATCTCTCGAAGCGCCTCAGCCCATCTCGATGTCGAGTCCGCCATCAGTGAAACGGAGTATCCCATGTCGCGAAAATATTCGGCGATGGTAATCCCTGTATAAATCGACGCTTCACGGGCCGCGACAGGCATATCCGATGTATTGGCGATAAGGATTGTACGCTTCATCAGCGAATGGCCTGTCTTGGGGTCAAGCAGCTTAGGGAACTCCAACAGTACGTCCGTCATCTCGTTACCGCGCTCTCCGCAACCGATATAGACGACGACGTCGGCCTCGGCCCATTTAGCAAGTTGGTGTTGGATAACAGTTTTTCCGCTTCCAAACGGTCCCGGTACAGCAGCCGTCCCACCCTTAGCGACTGGGAAGAACGTATCAATGGGGCGCTGCCCGGTAAAAAGAGGAGCTGCCGGCGACATCTTCTCCACATACGGACGTCCGATACGCACAGGCCAACGTTGCAGCAATGTGATCTCCTCCCGTACACCGCGATCAGTCTCAAGCACCGCAACGACATCTGTTACCTTGAAAAGGCCTGAATGAATCTCGGTGATTGTACCTGCATTCCCCGGCGGAATCATGATGCGGTGCTCAAGAATCTCCGTCTCCTGAACAACGCCGATGATATCACCGCCTGTCACACGATCGCCCACCTTACGCCGCGCCGCAAACTCCCATTCCTTTTCACGATCGAGTGCATGAGCGAACGCTCCGCGCGTGATGTGATCGCCTTCCATCTCTACAAGCGTGTCGAGCGGTCTCTGTATGCCATCGAAAATACCGCCAATCAAGCCCGGTCCAAGCTCAACGGAAAGCGGCGACCCTCTCGAAACGACGATCTCGCCGGGACCTAATCCCGCAGTCTCTTCGTAGACTTGAATGGAAGCCTCATCTCCGTGCATCTCGATAATTTCGCCGATCAGGCGGTTCTCCGATACTTCGACCACGTCAAACATATCGGCATTTCGCATGCCCTTCGCGATCACGAGAGGACCTGAGACTTTAACGATTTCACCCTGACTGTGTTTATTCATGGATGACTCCTCTTAACAATTGCTAACTTACTCACTTTACTAATATGCTTGCCCAATCGAAAGATTCGCCCAATGGACATTTAAAGCTTGCATCATTTCTATCTAGCGACAAGCTGTCTACGCGCCACGTTCTTCTCGATCGCGTCGCGCTCTTTCGCGCTGTCCGATCAAATCAATACCCGTCGCCTTTCGTATCGCTGTTCGCAGTTCATGACGACCGAGGAAAGGTTCAATGCCTGCCGATGGAATCACGATCACCGCCGGGAGATAGCGAAAACGCCAATCAGCAAGACTATCACTCATGACTTCCGCCAATGCTTCCGTCACGAAGATGACGGCGTATCCCTCCTCCGCCCAAGCATTCAGAACGGCATCCGCCTCATCAGCGGTCGACACCTCTGCAATCGACAAGCCAAGCGCGCAAAACGCCGCGATACTCTCCCAATCACCGATGACACCGACTCTTTGTTCCATGCGACCTGTTCACCATCCCTTTTATCTGCTGATCTCACGCCTTAATGCGATGAAATCTTCCTCACTCAACTTATTGGCGAGGGCAGAAAGCGTCATCTTCACATTGCGAATCTCAAGTTCACGCGCGATGAAAAACGACAACACGTGTTCCGGACTGGACAAATAATCAGTCCCGACTAAAAGATGCTTGTAAAGCATGATGTCCCGCTCAAGCGAAAACTTCGATGCGCCGCCTGGCTCTTTGTACGAAACCACAAAGGGTATCAAAGAGCGGTAAGGTGTCGTCTCCAGCTGATCGATCGTATCGTTTTCTTCCCCTTGGTACAATTCCTTCCACTGTTCCTCGGAAATCAAACCTCCCGGAAGGAGACTGGCAGAAAAAAGTGTCTCGTTCACCCGGCGCAACCGACTTCTGATAAGCGTTTCGAGGTTGATGAGATCGCGGGTCATCGTCACATACTGCACAAACCATTTGCTGTTGAGCTCATGCGCGATCGCCCCGAGCATTTCATGCAGTTGGCGCTCGACAGACAAATCAATCGACACGGCATCGTAGTGTTCGGTGTAAGCAAGACGCGCTTTCTCCACCATCGAGGCGACCCACTCAGGAAGCGTCACGTCTCTCTCGCGCGCGACAATCGCCCGCCAAAGTATCTCGGGATCGACGAGCGAGGGAATTTTGATATATCTCTCAAGAGACTGATAATCTCCTGCCTCCTCCCCTCGCAAGCTCTCTCTCAGCATAACGCGCACATTGTGCGAATCGGCAGGCAACAAGAGAGCAATGCGATACCCGTCATCGGGGGCAATCTCATCGAGCAACTCGTAGAGCGCGGCATGTGTGGCTTGCAGCGTATCTGCAATAGTGTCCTTTTGCAAATAATGGTGCTCGAGGAGCAAGCTGCGAACTTCGTCAACCGACGAGACGGCGAAAAGACGGTCAAACCCGGCACGCCCGAATAAATCCTTTTCGAGCACCCAAATCCTGCCCGACGCATGTGCCCACGAACCAATTCGTTGCGCGTCAGCGACGGGCGTCACGACCCCACGAAACTGCAACCTTCTGCCCATTCGATTACTCCGAAACCTTACGCATTCCTGCGGTGCTAGTATTAATCTTAGACCGAACAACAACCCCTTTGATGACTCCCGGACATCTCACTGCCCCAACCTCTCAAGGGTGAGTCGAGCAAGTTCCGGCCGATGGTCGCGCACCGCGAGATCATACGTCAGATTGTCTTGTATGCGACCGTGTGCCACCTTCAAACCTCCAAGAAAATCGCCTGCCTCTTCAGAGATCGAGAATTTTCCGGAAGGAAGCGCATTCAGGAGCGCATCGCCGAGTGCCGCTTTTTCATTTGCAGAAAGCGTGATAACGCCTTCCTCAATGTTCAAAGCGCGTATCCAACCGGCATACCGTGCGACAAGTGTCTCCGGCGGCTGTTGCAATAACTTGCGCAACGCGCGCTCAATGACATCGTCGACGATTTCCTGTTTGCCGGCGAGGCTCCGCTTGCGCCTCCTAGCGTCAGCGATCGTCTCGCCTTGCTTCACCAACAAATCGGCATCATGTTCGGCGCGTTCTTTTGCCCCGGCAAGAATTATCCGGCGTTGCTCCTCAGACTCAAGCGTTTCTCTTTCGACAAACTGACGTAAATCCTCCTCAATGGCTCGAACGGTGCGATCAGATTCCGCTAGGACGTGGTTTTTGATTCTTTCGATACCTTCCACCTCTAGCACCCCGTTTCATAAGAGCTGAACATCGAGATCAGACCGCGATGCTGAGTGCGCCGAGGATTGTCGCAAGCAACGCCAAAATCGCGTACGTCTCAACCATGACGGCGAGGACGATGGCGTTACCGCCCGCCTTCGGCTGCTTTGTCAGCAGCGCCATGCCGCTTTCGGCAACGCTCGCTTGCTGAAAGGCTGAAATAAAACCCATCACAGTAATAGGGAGCGCCGAAAGGATAAATAAAACTCCCTGCTTTACCGTGATATCCAAATTCCCCGCCATCATCCCGGACTGATTCATAATCATAAACCATCCGAGAAGACCGTAGATGCCCTGTGTGCCGGGCAGAGCCTGCAAAATGAGCAAGCTTCCAAATAAAGAAGGGTCCTCCGTTAAGATGCCGGTCGCTACCTTCCCTAACCTGCTCACCGTTGTGGCAGACGCGTAGCAGGGCAGAAAAAAGGCGATCATCGCTGCAAATACAGTTAGAAGTGGTCCAATGAAGTCTGACATTATTTTCCTCCAAACACGTCAATTATTTCGTTGACAAAAAATTCATCTCTTCTGCTACAGCAGAGTTCCTCTAAGAAGTTCGCTTTTACCGCTTTCTTCTTTTACTTAATGTGCGAGTCACTTTCTTAACGGGTTGAGCGCTAGGAAGCGATTCGTTTGCGTTTCCATCTATTACTACATACTCCGTCTTACGACGAAGCGGATTCCAGAATGAGCCGCCGCCCTCGAAGCATTTCCCGAACATTTCCACGTACTCTAGACGACTCGTATGAACGAAAGAAGATAATCCCGAGAGCGCCAAGTTTAACGTATGACCTATGAGACCGACGAACAGGAAGCCGATATATCCCACCAGCGACTGCCCAAAAAGCCCACCGATCATGTTGACGACTGCCGCAATAACACTTGTCGCCAGTACGAGCGCCAAAATCCGCGAATACGACATAATATCGCCTAACCATGAAGTAGCACCGGCCAATGTTCCAAGCCCCTTCGCAAGGCGCTTAAACGGATTCTTGATGCCGTGCCCGGCAAATAAGAGCGCAAATACGGCACCGGCGATCACCATCCACTTGCCGATCTCTCCGAGCAACGACGCCGTCTGGGGGTCGCTCGTAATCGCTCCTTTACCGATCATGAGACCGAGTCCGGGAATGATGAGGTACCAAGGGACAGTTTGTCCGAGACCGCCCAATAAGTTGCCTCTCAGCTTCTCGGTGTGAATTTTAACAGCCATGCCGAGGAACAGGTGGAGCACACCGAAAATCATGCTAAAGATGAGGAGCTTGGTCGGCGACTCCATGGGGTTGAACCAGAGCATCGGAAAGTCAACTTTCCCCTGACTGACAACTGTAACCAAGTCTCCGAAAAACCCGCCAAATACGAACCCCCAAGCAATGGAAGAGATACCGGAGAAAAACAACAAGGAACATAACTGCTGCACGGTGCCTTCAACTTTCTTCTTGAAAAGCATGTACGCAGTCAAAGCGACGAGCATTGAACCATAGCCGACATCGCTTAACATCATGCCAAACAAAATCATATATGACACCGCCAAAGCAGGCATTGGGTCTGCCTCCTGACTGCTCGGCGCGCCGTACATCTCAAGTACGAAATTAAACGAACTGACGAACCGATTGTTCTCCAGCTTGACGGGCGTCTCTTCTCCTTCGTCCGGCGGATCGACTGAACAGAGAATATCGAACTCATCCGTCAGCTTCTCAGCGATGCGATCCGCGTTGCTCTCAAACGCCCACCCGGTGAGGACAAAGGTATACCTCATCGCGTGGATTTTCTCGTCGGCAGCCGCTATATCAGAGCGTACAAGCAAAAAATCATGATATGTCATCAAGAGAGGTAATCCTTCGGCAAGCTCGTGCAATTCATCACGGACTTTGGAAAGTTCATCCTCCTTGGCGGCCACTTTTTCCTCCAAGTCTTTCATTGTCTCAAAAGCCGAGCCAACAAACGGTAAATCGGGAATCTCATGGAAGTCGGCTGCGGCAAGCCTAGCGCGGATACGGGGCAACTGTTCATCCATCGTGACAATCGCCACCCTCACGGGCACCCTAACCTCCTCCTGCAATATAAAAGCAGACGCCAAAGGTAATTCATTCGCCAGATCGCGTTCAAACGCATCAAATGTCGACACGTCACGAAACACGCCGAAAATAATCGTCGTCCTGTCAGTATTCCGAATAGTTAAATCGATCGGGATGTCAGCCCATGGCATGACCTGCTCTATCTGATCATGAAGAACGGAAAGCGAGACATTGAGCGCTTCCTCCTCGCGGAGCAGGGCATCGTACCGGCTGAGCTGCTTCTGAGCTTTCAACTCGTCCTCTTCAGTGATCGCAAACGCTTCCTCCGATATGACGAGGTTCTTGCCGATGCTTTGCCTCGCCTCCGGAAAACGCGTTGATAAAGCTTCAATCGTGCGCTTCAGACGAGCGCGCATGTCGATGTTCGAAACGTACGCCATCGAATGCGCAGATTTGCTATCCATTTTCTTATCGGCAATCTCGACGCAGCCCATTTTCATGAGCGCGTCCAACACGCCTGCACGATCCTCGTGTAAGCCGACGACCGTCAATTTACTCATCTTAACAATGGCCAAGGAGAGTAACAATCCTTTCTGCTATATCATCGGCTACCTCGCTCAGCTCTTCCTCAGATATGGATTCGAGCGGGCGCACCGAAACAGATGATTGATCTGAAACAAGCTCTGCGTACCGGCGTTCCGCCTCATCGAGCGCATTTTGCCTGATCGAGGCGGCCTCGCTGTATGCGTTGTCAATAAGCTCACTGGTCTCTTGGCGTACGCGATCTCGCTCCATCTGGGCATTCTCACGCGCTCTTTCTATGCGACTTGTCGCTTCAGTTTCTGCCTGTATGATCTCCTCTAGAAAATCGCGATCAGCCACGCGGCATTCCTCCCCCGAAAAAACACAAGAAAGTGTCTCAGCATCTTATCTTTCGAAACAACTCGCAATACTCACGCGATACAGTACGCTTCTAATTGCTAATAATCAAGTGATAATATGTTACCACAGACAGCACGAAAATGAAAGAGGAAATTTGCAAAAAAGTGGTGAATTAGGCAATAAATCCTTATATTTTGCTATGCAAATCAAATAATAATAAACACCAATCCTCTCATTGATTCCGTTCAAATCTGTTGCTGTTTTCCCAGATCGCACGCGCATAATCAGTCATAACCGACGTGAACCCTTCCGACTCCGGATAGAGGCGCCACACGGTTCCGTCCGAACACACATCGGCAAAAACGCCGATCGACGTGTAAAGGGCCGGCGTCTCCCCCAACGGAAAAAATATCTCGCTATGATCGTCGTCATCCGTAAAGAGCAAGCCATCCTGAACAGGCGCACAGGTACCATGACGTATCGTCTTCTCCGGCTCTACACCGTCATCCGACAGATTTTCGTGAAATTCGATTCTACATGGATCGGATATGATGTCGCCCTCTGCAAGCGCCCGCTCCAGACGGAGCCTCTGCCATTTTACAAATTGGAGCGGGTGGTCAAAATACGCGCGCGAACCGTGGTCTGCGGAAAAAAAGCCTGTTAAATCAATCCGAAACGCCTGCCCGCAATGTCGACATGAAAGCACACGTCCGCCGCTTTCCATCGACAGCGGTCGATCGCAAGCGGGACACCAGTGACAGATACGCGCCAAGCCCTGTGCCGGTTTCATCGAGAAAAAGCGAACAGGGCGCCTGCGCCTCATTTGCCAATCATAATCTTCCGTCGCAATTGCCCTCTCCAGTCTGTCTTGAATCTCTTCCAAAGATAACGTACTTGCCTCTTCCTGCGTAAGGAGAAGTCGCGTCTCCATTTCGATATGACCGGGACGGAAGATCTTTGCCCAGCGTGGCCACCCCAGATAGCCGCCGCGCGCAAAGACGGAAACGACAGGAACGCGCAAATGCTTGATCAGCTTCGCTGTGCTAAGACCGAACGGTGTCAGGTCGCCCGCAATCGAACGCTGCGTCTCGGGGTACAAAGCGACAGACAATCCTGATCGGATCGACGCGATAATCTCTCGCGTCGTCGCATAACTGACACGAAACGGTTTGATCGGGATCATCGCAAGAGGCGCGAGGAGCTTCTTCAAGAGTTTGCCGCTCGTCACCTCTATGCCGGCGACAAAACGGATGCAAAGTTTATTGAGTGCGAGCAGACAAAAAATGGGGTCGAGAAACGAGACGTGGTTTCCCACAATAAAATATGGCCCGCCCTCTTTCGCGATCTGCGGATCGCGTAAATAACGCACGCGATATAACAATTTCGTCAAGACCCAGGCGATGGCCAAGTACAATCGATAGATAAAACGTTTAGGCGCTCTTACGGCGGATTGCTCCGAAGATTTTTTCGTTCGCATTGTGGCGCTCCTTTTGCATTTTTGCCACATTATTTTAACATCTTCGCGTTACAGTAATGTTAAACAGGCATAAACCGCATGACATCGTCGAGTAGGTCGAGTAGAGCGAGAATAGGAGAACTAGGCGATATGGCGAGATATTGCTTTTATTGCGGGCGCGAATTGGGTGAGAACGAAAAGTGCCACTGCCGTGAGCGCTCGTTCGCGTCGAGCGCAAGTTACACATCAGCAGCCTCACAAGAGTCCGACACCTCGACCGAATACGCCGCGCCGCCGGACAATGCACAATCATCGCAAAAGGCGCAGGGCGACAGCCGGACGACAGCGCATACCTCCGGACAAGGAGAGCGTACCCGCCGTCCGTCGTGGTCCGAGCAGCGTGCAGACAATCGTGCACAAAAAGAAGCGAAGAGGCGCGCCAAGGCTCACAAGTCTCAGCAGCAGAGCCGAACGGAGGACGGCGCACCGTCCTATCGTCAAGACACGACGCAGCAGAGGCGCGCGGCGCGCGCCAATATCGCCTCCGGATTCATCCGTTTTTTTGCGGCTCCGGCGCTCCACATGGCGCAATCGCTATCGACCAAATGGACGCTGTCTCACACGGTTTGGCTCGCCGTCGCCGCCACACTTTCCGGTATGCACTACTTCAGCCTAAACCGTTTTTTGTCGGCAGTGCAGGCACAAAATCCCGCCTTGAAGTTTAGGTTCAGTTACGCCGCGCTGTCATGGCTGACAGGCATCGTCGTTGCCGCCGTCGTCATTCTCCTTTTCTCGTTGACGATGTGGTTGATTGCGCGCTTCCTGTATCGCCAGTACGCGCTCCCTTTCATGCACACTTTGGCGGTCGGCAAAGTTGCGTGGCAGTACCTGACGCTTTTCTTCGTACTTTCACTGCCAACCGTCTTCTCGGGCACTTCTCTCTTCGGCGTTGTGCTTGCCCTTATGGGCCTTGTTTTCAGTGCCATGATCCATGCGCGACAAGTGGCGTCGTTGACGCATCTCGATGACAACCGCAAATGGCAGTTCATCTACCTCTCGATCGTCATGTTCGCCGGTGTTTTCTCAACAATCGCATCCTTGTCCAGGTTCATACCTCTGATACGATAAGCGTAAACCGTACCGATAAAAGCGTACCGAAGCGTCTGCCGATCAAACACGGTTAGCCGGACGCTTCTTTCAGTACCGGTACTGCCCTTGCCCTCTTGCATTCAACCACCGGACTGTTTGACCTCCTGCGCAAATTATTGGTATAAAGTGATGGCACAGTAGAAATGATAAGGAGATAATAGTCCGATTTCATGCTTAAAAATCTGAAACGACAATTTCAGTGGCTCATAGATAAGTATTCAAAAGAATATCTGATCGCTACCGTAATGATTACGCTTTCATACGGGATTGCCGTCGCGCCGCCGTGGTTCGCGGGATTTATCGCCGACCGAATCATTGCTGATGAACTGACGATTACATCTCTCCTCATCTACGTCGCGATGCTCTTCGCGTTGACGGCTCTGTATTATGTGACCGGTTATATGTGGTCCTACTACCTTGTTAAAGCGTTCGACGTCTCCGAACTGGTCGCACGCCAAAAGACGATCTCGAAGATACTCAACCAGAACGCACCATTCTTCCTCACACATTCTACGGGAAGCCTCATGGGCAAGTCGACAAACGATGTCAGTTCGATCGGTGAGATGGCGTCGTTCGGTATCATGCTCTTTTTCGACGCGACGCTCTATCAGATTTCCATTATCGCCATCATGGCGATCAGCGGGTCATGGCAATTGACGTTGCTCACAGTGCTCCCGTATCCGCTCCTGATCCTGTCCTCAAAACTGATCGGTAAACATCTCTACCGCGAATACGATCTGGCTCAGCAGGCGTTCGACGAGATGAACGACCGCGTGCTCGAAAACGTTCAAGGCGTTCGCGTCGTGCGCGCCTTCGTGTTGGAGGAACAGGAAATGGAGACGTTCGAAGCGCACGCCGATCGACTCTACAAACAAAACCTCAAAGTCGCGAGACTTGACGCCCTCTTTATGCCCGCATCGCGCTTTGTGCAGGGAATCTCATTCGTCATCGCGATGATCGTCGGCGCCGAGCTGGTCAAAACGGGCTCCATCACGATCGGTCAATTGATGACGCACGTCTTCTACCTCGGTATGCTCTCGTGGCCGATGATCGCGATGGGCGAGTTTATCAACACTTCGCAGTCGGGCTCCGCCTCTATGGAGCGCATCGAAGAGATCTGGAACTGGCGCGAGGAGATTTCGGATCCGCCGAACGCCATCACCTGTGAAAAAATCGGCGACATCACGTTTGACCACTTCTCCTTTGCGTGGCCGGGACAACAGGAACCGATCCTCAAAGACTTATCGTTCACCATTAAACAGGGGATGACGCTCGGAGTCGTCGGCCGTGTCGGTTCGGGAAAAACTGCTCTTCTTAAGCAGATTTTGCGCTTTTATCCGCAAGAGGCCGATCACAAATCCGCCGTTCAAGATCACGCTTTACCGGCACCGTCGGAAAGACTGCGTCTGAACAACCTACCGATCCGACTCTACGACAGGCGAAGCGTACGTCGGCGCATCGGATACGTCCCGCAAGAAAGCACGCTGTTCTCCTTGACCGTCTTGGAAAACATACTTCTCGGAGCCGACATTAACCGCGAAAACTGGCCTCTCAGCGTAGAGGAATTAGCTTCGGAAGAAGCTTTCTGGAAGAAAAAATATCGCGACATCGTCAAGATCGTTGAAGAGCGAAAAACAAAAAAAGTTGATCCTCTTCTCATCCCGCAAGAGACGCTCAATCGGGCGATCGAGATTGCCGATTTTGCTAAGGATATCGAGTTCCTGCCTGAGGGGCTCGATACGTTGACGGGCGAACAGGGGATAGCGCTGTCCGGAGGACAGAAACAGCGTATCTCCATCGCGCGCGCTCTGCTTGCCGATCCTGAAGTACTCATACTCGACGATTGCCTCTCGGCAGTCGACGCCATCACGGAGAAAAACGTTCTCGCCGCACTTGGCCGCGAACGCGCGGGAAAGACGACGCTCGTAAGTTCACACAGGCTGTCGGCGATCCGCGACGCCGACTTGATCATTGTCCTTGAAAACGGCAGTATCGCCGCACGCGGTACGCATGACGAGTTGATGGCGGAAGGAGGCTGGTACCGCGAACAGTATGAAAAACAGCAACTTGAAGAAGAATCGATCACAAAGAGAAAGGAGGTACGACGATGACGAACACGAATCATTCGAACAACAACGCTAAGTCAAGGGCGAGTTTTCTGCGTTTGTTTAAGTACGCGAAATACGCGATCCGTCCTCTCTTGATTGGACTCGTTTTAACCATCTCGACGGTCGGACTTGACCTCGCGGGCCCCTACCTGATCTCGCGTATTCTAGACGGCGAGATCGTTGTCGGCGTCGGTGCGCGCGATTACAAGACATTTGTCTTGATCATCGTCCTCTACGCTATTTCCGTACTCCTTTCGCTCGCAACGCGCTATACGGGAAGTATCGCAAATCAGATCGCTTCCAACCGCATATCCGTCGTGATGCAGCGTCAGGTGATGCTGCACGTGCAAAACATGCCTGTCTCCTATTTCGATACGCTGGCGGCAGGGACGGTCGTTTCCAGAATTACGAACGATACGAAAGCTGTTCGGATTTTCTTCAATACCGTTCTCTCTCAACTCCTGATGGCAGGCGTCTTTGCGCTGGGCATCCTGTTCGGCCTTCTGTCGCTCGACTGGCGCCTGTTCCTCATCGCGTCGCTGTCGTTCCCCGTTCTTTTCTTCATGTTCCGCGATTTCCAAAGAAAATCGCTTCGTTACAGTCGGAACATTAGGAGGGGAATCAGCCGACTCAACGCCAGCATGAACGAAAATATCCAAGGCATCGAAGTCATCCAGTCGTTTAACCGCGAACGCTCGATGTATGCCGCTTACAGTGAAATCAACGATGAAGTATTCCGAAACGGTCTCGGGATGACGCGGCTCCACTCTTACAGCGGGCACAATGCCACGGAATCGCTTAACTATCTGATGCTCTGTTTTGCGCTCCTCTACTTCGGCCTGGGCAACATCCTCGAAATCAGCATCGTGCCGATCGGCCACCTGTATCTTTTCATCGACTACATGATTCGCTTTTTTGCGCAGATGAATCGCGCCATGCAACATCTGGGGAACTTGGAACGGGCGCGAGGCGCGGCGGATCATATTTTTGAACTGCTTGACCGCGAAGCGCTTTCCGACTCGGGCGAACAGGCCGAACATATTGACGGGAATGTGTCGTTCGAACACGTCACCTTCGCCTATAAAAAAGACGAGATCGTTCTGCGCGACGTCAGCTTCGATATTCCGCAAGGCGTCACGGCGGCTTTTGTCGGCCAGACGGGCGCAGGCAAATCGACCGTCATGAATCTCCTCTTCTCGTTCTATGAACCCGATGATGGACGGATCCTGATTGATGGCAAAGACTTGACAACGTTAAACAAAAAATCGGTTCGGAGCCATATGGCGATCGTGACACAGGAGCCTTTCCTCTTCACGGGCACGATCGAGTCGAACATCACGCTCAACCGCCCGTGGATCAGCTCCGAGGATGCCCGACAAGCGCTCATCGAGGTCGGTGGCGGAGCGTTCCTCGCACGACTCAATAAAGGCGTGCAAACACCGGTGAGAGAACGAGGCAATGAATTTTCCGCCGGGGAGCGACAGCTCATTTCCTTTGCGCGCGCGCTCGCGCAAAATCCGACCATCCTCATCCTCGACGAAGCGACATCCCATATCGATTCGGAAACGGAAACGATCATCCAACGCGGCATTGAACGGCTGTCGATGGGCAGAACAACCTTGATCATCGCCCATAGACTTTCGACGATTCGCCACGCAAGCAAAATCTACGTTCTGGACCAGGGCGAGATCGTCGAAGAGGGTTCACATGCCGAATTACTTGAGAAAAACGGCATTTTTGCGCACATGGTTGAAACACAAACACGCCTTGCGCGATAATTCGTAAAATGCGACATGTTCCCGTTCAGGCAGGTATCGCGAAGGTACGATGCGCACAGGCGAAGAAACGAATGCAAGAATGTGAGACATCATGGACCACAGGGACGATAAGTCAAACAATTCAAACGCGAAAACAAAGCGCGAAAAATGGATGCCTCTCGTCGCGCTCGCGCTCTTTCTCCTCATGCTTTCGGAATTGTTCGGCACGTCATGCTTTATTTCATCTGTATTCGGAATCCCCTGCGCAGGCTGCGGGAGCACTCGCGCCATACGACTTCTGTTACAGGGCAGAATCATGGATGCATTGCGCATGCACCCGCTCATTTTCCTCACCTTGTTTTTACTCGTGGTCATACCCGCCTTCGCCGTCGCGCGCATTGTCGCAAAAAAAAGAGGCAAACCGTTCCGCTCACCTCTTTCACGGCGCGCGACCGAGATCATTTTCTTCTCCCTTGCCGCGCTCTACTTGATTGTCTACATCATCAGGATGATTCTCCTTTTCCCACACACGGAGCCCATGCTCTATAATAAGAATTCCGTCTGGGGAAGACTCATCTCTCTTATACGAGGAGTCTTTTTTCGCTGATCGCCCTCCGTGTGTCCTGTCCCTTCAGGAACAACAGCGAACGCCCGGCTCTAAACGGGTTCGCAAAACGTTTCCGACTCTCCGTTCGACGCGATTAGTAACGACCCTCATAGAGAGCGTTCAGGCGCGATTGCACATCATACATCATGACAAATCCGCCGATCCCGAGCAAGATACTCAGCAAGATCCACGTCAGGAATTTTTTCGATGAGATAATACCTCTCCTGCGATCAATCTCAACGAGCGCATCATCAACCTGTGACCAAAGCAGGAAAGTGAAGATGAAACACAGGAGTCCGAAGAACGTGTAATTCGGTTTTGTCGCCTCATATCCCAGAACATTGTTCATCTCTTTCGAGACGGAATAGAGCCAGATGATTCCGTAGATACCGCAGGTGACAATACTCAGCAAAATAACCATTCCGGGCGAACGAACCTCACCGCGAAAACCTGTCAACGGCGGTGCGGCGGCCTGCTGGTAGCCATAAGGAGGCTGTTGGTACGGCGGTTGCTGATACGGAGGAGCCTGCTGGTACGGAGGCTGCTGCTGGTATTGCTGGCCGGGGGGCGGGCTTTGCTGTTGATCAGCATAGGCGTAAGGCTGACCCTGAGCAGGTTGCCCGGACGCCGGGGGTTCGGTAGGCACCCGTGCTCCACACGTCGTACAGAATACGGCATTGTCGGGAACAGGATGTCCGTTTGGACAAGTTTTCATGTCTAGATACCTCTTTTCATCGTTGGACGCAAGGCAGGATTCGCTACGCTTCGCATCACTTTTCAGTTTCCTCATCTGATGGTCTAACACTAAATGAAACGAAACATAAATTCAAGCGTGAAGATTGACGATGATACGTCATTTTTTATTAGGAATTCTCAACGTATGATAAAATGTCGTTACTTTAACAGTTACTTCAACGGATAGCCGGAACAGATGAACGACCAAGAGCGAGAACAAATGCGTAACACGAGAGAGGTGAACCGACCGCGCTTCACCGGCCGTGCGCCGCGCGGAAAAGAGACTTCCAAACCGTTGCGCAGGAGCACAAATGCCCCCGGACGACGTTCATCACCGCCAAAAGCGACACAACGTGCAGGAAACACGCGATTCGCCCGGAAACCTGCATCCTATGTTCAGAACGCATCCATCCTTCCCGACGCTATTCGCCGGAGCCGCCGCTATAAGAAGAGCAAGCGCGAGTTGCGCAAGCGAACGGTCGGGCGCCCCACGCGGAGCATGTCGGTCGTCTCGGTCCCTGCCGCATTATGGTCAGGTGTTCGCAAGGGGCTCGTCCTCATACTTGTCATCATTCTGACGGCTGTTGCGTTCGCGGGAGGATCGGGTCTCGGCATGCTGTCAGGATACGTATCGACGGCTCAACCTCTCGAGATCGTCGATGTACGCAAGACGTACGACGCGACGTATATCTACGACAGGTACGGGCAAGAGGCCGCCGTCCTGACGGGCTCTCAAAACATACTTCGCGAATACGTACCTATAGCGGTCGTCAAGCCGACACACCTCATCAACGCTTTTATTGCGATTGAGGATGAACGCTTTGAAACACATAGCGGAATCGATCCGAAACGTATCGCGAACGCGATCGGCAACGTATTCCTCACGTTCGGCGGCGACACGCACGGCGCATCGACGATCACACAGCAAGTCGTCAAAATGATGTCGGGCGCCAACGAGCGCTCCGCTCAAAGAAAGATACAGGAGTGGGAGCGGGCGATTGAACTTGAGAAAAAACTTTCAAAAGACGAAATAATGGAACTGTTCATCAACATGGTGCCCATGGGCAACCGATATGTCGGTGTTCAGTCCGCCTCGAAAGCGTACTTCGGCAAAGACGTTTCGCAACTCGATTTGGCCGAATGCGCTTTTCTCGCAGGCATTCCCAATCTGCCGTCGATCTACAATCCGGTTACGGAGTACGGACGTCGCAACGCGTTAAGGCGTATGCGCATCACATTGAGCAAGATGCTCGAGATCGGCAAAATTACGGAAGCCGAGTATCAGGAAGCGCTCAATCGCGAACTCGATTTCCGTGCAATTGACGAGACTTCAAGGTCGGGACAGATCAACTCTTATTTCGTAGATGCCGTGATCAATGAAGTCATCGACCAGCTGATCAAACAGCGCGGTTATTCGTACCGGCTCGCTCACACGGCAGTCTTTCAGCACGGTTTGACGATCGAGACGACGCTCGATCCCAAAATCCAACGCATGGCGGAAGCGAGCTTCAAGAAAAAAGAACTGTTCTCCGTTAATTATGATAAGCTCCCCGATATGCCTCAGATGCCGGAGGCGGGTATAACCGTCATCTCGAATGACCCCGACTCTCTCGGGCAGATCGTCGCTTTAGTCGGGGGATTCGGTGAAAAGAAGACAAATCTCGGTTTCAATCGCGCGACCCAGGCCTACCGTCAACCGGGTTCATCCATCAAACCGATTCTCGACTACGGTCCCGCGATGGACATGGGCATCATTACTGCGGCGACCATTTTGATTGATGAGCCGAAGTATTTGGACCCGCAGAATCCCAACAGGTCGTGGCCCAGCAACTACAGCAAAAGGTACCGCGGTCCCGTAACCGTGCGGTATGCGCTGCGAAATTCATTAAACACGACGGCTGTCGAAGTATACAGTCAAATGCTCACGCCGACGGTCGGACTGTCTTACCTGAAACGTTTGGGCATTGATCGGATGAATGAACCTCAGCCCGCAGGAGCGCTCGGAGGTTTTGCGAAAGGCATGACAACGGTCGAAATGGCGGGCGCGTACACGGCCTTCGCATCTCACGGTCTCTTTACGAAACCTTACTTGTTCACGCGCGTATTCGATGCGGAAGGCAACGTTCTCCTCGAGCACAAACCGCAATTCGATCAAGTGTTCTCGACGGAGACGGCGGACATCATGACAAACCTGCTCGTCGATACCTTAGAAAACGCCAGCTGGATCGGGCCGTATGCAAAGCTCGGCGCACAGAAAGCCGCCGGGAAAACAGGTACATCCGATGATCGCATCGATCGCTGGTTTTGCGGGTATACGCCCTACTACACGGCCGCTGTCTGGTACGGGTTTGATAACGCCTACGGGAGACGCACGGAGATCAACGAGACCGACACGCGTTGTCCTATCCTCATCTGGAAAGACGTGATGCTTCAGATCCACGAAAACTTGGAGCCGAAGCCGTTTTCCATGTCGGACAATGTCATCAGGCGTACGGTCTGTACCGCCACAGGTCAGCTCGCTACGCGGTACTGTCCAAAAACCACCGTTGAATATTTTGACTCTTTGAAAAGAAATGCCGCCAGCATACCTTGCCCCATTCACAGGGAACCGATAGAATCGGAGGAGCCGGCGCCTACCGATCCCGGTCCTGACGTAGAACTCGGAGAAGATTGATCAGCGTGCTTGAACAATGCGACGTCACACGTCAACCAAAAGCCACTTTGGGCGTCTTGGAATTCTCATCCATCGCGAATATGGCGCTTGCCGCCGCCCTCGATAACCGTTCACTGATGAAGAAAACGGTATCGTCACGTGCGCAGCTGCTGACTGTCCGGACGTATTGATCGAAGCCGTTCTCTCTCGCATGTAATAGACTCAACATAAACTTAAAAAAAGAAAGGAAAGACTATGTTATTTCATAATATCGCCATCATCGACGCTGACGGAGAAACGCGGGAAAACATGAACGTCCGCACGGACGGAGCGTTCATCGCTTCCGTCGAGCCATGCAAGAATGATCTGTCGGACGCACGAAAACACGACAATGACGTTTACGACGGAACGGGGAAGTTGATTATTCCCGGTTTTTTTAACAATCACTGTCATGTCCCGATGACTTTGACACGCGGGTACGGCGAGAAGCTGGCACTCGAAGACTGGCTGTACAAGAGAATTTTCCCGTTTGAAGCGCTCCTCACGGAAGAAGATGTCTATTGGGGTTCCATGCTCGGGATCGCCGAAATGCTCCGTGGCGGTACGGTCTCCTTCACCGACATGTACATGCGCATTCAGGGCGTCTTCCGCGCCGTAATGGAGACAGGCATCAAGGCGAGTCTGTCCAACGGTCTCACAGGCGACGACACGACCGTTCTCAAAGAAACGGCATGGTACAGGGAGACGGAACAGATGCGTCGCGATGCCAAGACCTCGAACGGACGCGTCATCGCCAATGCCTCGCTTCACGCTCAATATACGAGCGCCGCATCTCTCGTTCGCGCCATCGCCGATTACGCACGCGAAAATGAACTTCGCATGCACGTCCACCTTTCCGAAACGGAGCCGGAGCATGAACAATGCAAAGCGCTTTATGGCAAGACGCCGACAAGGTATTTCACGGACCTCGGACTGTTCGACGTGCCGACGTCAGCAGCGCATTCCATCTTCATTGAGGGAGAAGACTACGATCTGCTCCGCGATCAGGGCGTCACGCTCTGTCATTTGCCCTCCTCAAACCTGAAGATCGGCAGCGGACTTGCCGATGTGAAGAGTTGGCGCGATCACGGTATTCGCGTGACGATCGGTACGGACGGCGCAGGCAGCAACAACAATCTCGATATGATCGAAGAGGTCACCTTGGCATCGTATCTTGCAAAAGGCATTCATCGCGACCCGCTCCTCTTCTCGACCGGTGAACTTCTCACCTTTGCCACGCGTAACGGCGCGTTGGCGCAGGGACGTGAAGACACCGGACTGCTCGAGCCGGGCTACTGCGCCGACCTCACCGTCGTCGATATGAACGCGTTCCACTTCCAACCCATGTACGACTACGGCACGAACCTCTTCACGAATGCGAACGCATCCGACGTCGCCTTGACCATGGTTGACGGTTGCGTCCTTTATCAAGACGGTGAGTTTGCGACGATTGACATTGAGAAGGTCGTTTGGAACGTCAAGCGCGTACGCGATGAAAAACTGGCACAGCTCAACGCATAATGTTAAATGCATTTTTCATATCATTGATGATTTCCTGAAAATAGTGATAAGGGCTCCCGAGGAGCCCTTATCGAGGAGACGTATGAAGAGGTGTTGTTGTAGCTTATCGCTACAACCAAACTATAATGTGAAGATGTAGAATCGATGCATAAATAATTTGAACAATTGTGACAATCGCGTGATATCAAAAAAACATTTCGGAATATTTCAAGCGGTTTCTCTGTATATAGCTGCTTTTCTTTTGACGATTACCCTGTTGTCGTCAAGTTGCAGGTTTCTTCCGAACGGTCAGCAGACTCCTCCCGCGACGGATATAGGTTTGACAACACCCGACATGTTTCGCGCCGACGAGACGCGGCAACTTGTCTTGTCGGACGACGAGCCGATCGATGACCGGAAAGCGACAGCATTCGCCAAACAACTCGACACTCCGCTTGAAGTCTACGACGCTCTCCGACCGGGCGGTTCCATCGACATCAATACGCTCGAACGCGTCGAGATTGAGCGTGTCGTCGATGGAGATACTTTTACCGTCTTGCGAGAAGGCAAATCTGAGAGGTTGCGGCTGATCGGGATAGACGCTCCAGAATCCTACTCACACCACGACGAAAATGCCAGAACGCACATTGGCGAATCTGTCTCGCGCATCGTCGAAAAATGGCTTGACGGGAAAATCATATATCTTCAGTTCGACACAAAGGAAACCGATCAATACGATCGGCTTCTCGCTTACGCATGGCTTGACGCTCACACAATGATCAACGAGGTGCTCGTACGCGAGGGGCTCGCGGAAGAACGCCGATACGAACCGACGACACGCTACAACGATTACTTCAATACGCTCGAAACGAGAGCCCGACAGGAAGGACGCGGAATCTGGAGTCAGTCTCCGGAACGTTAGCAGCAAACATGAACAAAACAGTCACGTCAGTCTCAGCCTCGCGGGAAAGCTGTGAAGCGCTGAGGAGAAGGAAGCTAAGCGAACGAAACGCTTAGCTATCCCTTTTTTCCAAGTAGCGGCGCCAGCCGCCGAACGACGTAATATCCCGCTTACCTTTGACGGTCAACGGTTCGGCGAGGACACCGAAGACGAAGCTTCCGTCCTCGAGTTCGATTTTGCCGATGGCAAGACCGGGCGGTTCACCCGCAAGTATGCGCGCAAGTCCCGAGGCGGGTACGCGCCATACTTCAACGGCGATTTTCGCCGCATCGGGGTCTTCCAAACCGACGCGAATCATTCCGGGATAAAGATCGTCGACGCTCCATAGGCGATAGCAGGGCGCGGTCCACGCTTCACGCTCGAACGACGCGCCATTCTCGAGCATATTGCGCTCAAGTTCCAAGCCGCGCATCAGTGTTCCGTTGACGGCAAGCGGGAAGGACGATTCGTGATCGTGCATGGTCATCTCCTTTTACTTGCAACTAATTGTTTCGTTTTGTTTCGTATCAGCTTAAGACAAAGTCTTACAATACCTTGACGACTCGGCTTGCGTCGCGGGGCGCCGCTACCGGGTATTCGCCTGACGGATAACCGAGCGCCAGATTGCCGATGCCGAAGTATTCGTCGGTGTCAAGTCCCCATTGTTTGAGAAGCGCTTTACCCTCTTCTAGTTCAAAGACTTCTTTTGCCCGGTGAATCCAGCAGGAGGCGACGCCCAGTGCGTACGCCGCATTCATCAAGTTACCCAACACCAAGCTACCATTGTAGAGCGCGGGACCGCTGCTTTTCTTCGCAATAACGACGATGATGGTCGGAGCTCCGTAGTAGGGATCACCGGAGACATGACCTCTCTGTTCCTCAACGATCTTCGCATTAAGTTTTTTCAGCGTCGCCACGGTCTCAGGATCTTGAACGGCGATAAGAACTGTATCCTGGCTTGTGGAAGGGGCATAAAGCCCGGCCTCGATGATCTTATCGAGCGTTTCTTCTGGCACAAGCTCGTCCGTGTAGCTGCGAACGCTGCGGCGTTCTTTTAATACTTGAAGCGTGCTTTTCATTGTGTGTACCATCCTTTCTTTTACCTGAACTTATTCTCATTTTTAGTTTATACGAAATCTGAGCGAACGATAAGTGACAACCTTCACAATAAAAAGTAAGGCCGTCTCACGACGGAAGCGGCTTCCCCGGATCGGAGAATATGGTAAACTGAAACACAGTCACCGGAGATAATGAGCCGGTCAGTCGATTCGGGCAGTTAGCCGTCTCTGAGACGCAACCGAACGCGGGGCCCGTGCGTTGCGGACCTGTGAACCCCGCCAGATCCGGAAGGAAGCAGCGGTAAGCGGTCATCCGCAAGCGCCGCGGGGAAACCTGATTCGGTTGCGTCTCAGGAACGGCTCTTTTTTGCAGGACGGTATCACATAAGCGAGGTGTACGATGGCGGAAACTGATCAACTAGCGCTCTACAGATTATGGCGTCCGCAGACTTTTTCGGAAGTCGTCGCACAGGAGCAAATTGTCTATCCTCTGCGTCAAAGCGTCATCAACGGCAACTTCTCGCATGCACTCCTCTTTTCCGGGACGCGCGGAACAGGCAAAACGTCACTCGCAAAAATCTTTTCAAAAGCGATCAATTGCCTCAACCCCGACCGCGGCGATCCGTGCAACGAATGTGAAATTTGTAACGCGGCAAATGACGGTTCGCTGATGGACATCAGTGAAATCGATGCCGCCTCGCATAACAGCGTCGATCATATGAGGCGCTTGACGGATGAGATCGTCTTCACTCCTCTGAGGGCGCGGTTCAAGGTCTACATCATCGATGAGGTCCACATGCTGTCCGTCGGCGCTTTCAATGCGCTCCTCAAGACGCTCGAAGAACCGCCGTCACACGCCGTGTTTGTCATGGCTACGACAGAACCTCACCGCATACCGGCGACGATTATTTCTCGTTGCCAACACTTCAAGTTCCGCCGCATACCGAACGATGAAATCATCGAGCGCATTCGGCTCATCGCAAAGAGCGTAGACCTCGACGTTGAAGAGGGCGCCTTCGAAATGATCGCTATGCTTTCAGGCGGGGCGCTCCGCGACGCCATCAGTCTGCTCGATCAAACGAGGCAATTAAAGACGACACCGATCACGCGCGATGATGTCCTCACGCTGGCGGGACTCGTTCCCGATCGTTTCCTGTCCGAGACGGCGGAAGCAATCCTCTTCAAAAAGCCCGACGTGCTGCTCGTCAATATTCAGGAGCTTGTCATGTCGGGCCGCGATCTGACGAGATTCGTGACTGACCTCGGTGCATACTTTCGAAACTTGCTCGTCGCAGGCGTTTCAAAAAGACCTGAACAGTTAATTCAGCTGCGCGGTGAAGACATTGAACGTATGACCTCGATCGCCAAACTGACAGAAACGTCGGTGCTGACGGAATTGATCGCCGGACTCTCTCAACTCCTCGTATCGATGCGCCTGTCACCCGATCTGCGAACGACGCTCGAGATCGGGCTCATCGATCTTATGACTCGATTCGGCAAAGAAAGCGACGAACGAAAATCTGTACCTCCCAGCGCGCCTCAAAAGCAAGAGACGCATCCTTCCGCTCCTGAGACGGACAGCGCGGAACCAGAGTCGGAGCCGGAGCCTGAAAAACCGGTCGAGGATGACATCGGAACGATTGAAAGCGACGAGCTCCGGGATGCTGACGAGGCGGTCATTGAAGAACCGCCACAGGAAGAACCTCGTAGTCTTCCGGAAAAGGACACGTCTCCCGCCGAGGACAAAGATAATGACAAAGTTCAAGACGATTTAAGTGAGAAACGATTCCGCGACACCATGACAACGGCAAAAGGCGAGGTGCCTGTACTCGATGTCTGGCGCGCCGTCCTCGACGACTTGCAAAGGGAGAGGCGTATGGACATCGCCCTCTGCGCCCGACCTGCCCGTGTCTGCATGGACGGCGATACATTTGCCATCCACTTTGACGCTCATCTGAGAGGACAACACAGTTGTCTCTCACAAGTCGACAATGCGCGCTTGGTTCAACAGTTGCTCTCACAGCAAGCGGGCGAGAAGGTTGAGCTTCGCATCGCCTTGGATGAGGATCACGATCGCTTGGTGGGTGACTCCGCAGAATGGAACTGGTTGAAACAGGCGAGAGAAAAAGCGCTCATCGAAGAAATCCCGTCTCCGCGAGGAGATAACGAATAGAAAGAGAGAATGAGATATGGCAAGAGGAAGGCGCGGTTTCCCGCGTGGAGGCATGCCGGGTGGCGGCAATCAGATGAATCAGCTGATGAAACAGGCGCAGAAAATGCAGGAAGAGCTCGCCCTCGCTCAGGAAGAAGTCGCGGAAATGAAAGCGGAAGCGACGGCGGGCGGCGGTGTCGTCCGCGTCGTGCTCGGCGCGGGACATCAGATTGAAGAACTCTTCATCGATCCGGGCGTCGTCGATCCCGATGATGTCGAGATGCTGCAAGATCTCATCACGGCGGCAGTCAACGACGCGGCCTCAAAACTCGATGAAATGACGGAAACGAGAATGTCGCAAGTTACCGGCGGCGGATTGGGCTTCCCGGGTTTCTGAAGATGGCTTACCGTTATTCACCCGCTATCGCGAAGCTGATCAATGCGTTCGCGAAACTTCCGGGTATCGGACAAAAATCGGCACAGCGCCTCGCCTTCCATATCTTAGACGACAAGAAAGAGGACGCCCTTGCGCTCGCCGATGCGATCCGCGACGCCTGCGCTTCCGTTCGTCTCTGTTCCGTCTGTTGCAATCTGACGGAAGATGATCCCTGTGACATCTGCCGTTCCGCCACACGCGACAGGACGCGCATTTGCATCGTCGAGAATCCTCGCGACGTCGCCGCGATGGAGCGCGTCCACGATTACCGCGGCTTGTATCACGTTCTCCACGGCGTCATTTCTCCGATGCACGACATCGGCCCCGAAGACGTCAAGCTGCGAGAGCTTTTCGTTCGCCTGCGAGAACATGACGAAGTCGAAGAGATCATTCTCGCAACCAACCCGACGATCGAGGGGGAGGCAACGGCGCTCTATATCGCGCGCCTGCTGAAACCTTCCGGGATTCGGACGACACGCATCGCCCACGGAATCCCGATGGGCGCCGCGCTCGAGTACGCCGATGAAGTGACACTCACACGCGCTTTTCAGAATCGTCAGGAAGTATGAACGCCTGCAATTTCAGACCGATTGCGGTCAATTCATTAAGCTTGAGCGCCTGAAGTTCGATTGTTGTCCGGATTCCCGTGACGGCGTTTTGTCTGCTGAAAAAAAGATATCGCGCAGGATGGAAGGTGTCGCCGAGGTTTTTACGGCGATTCCGTGCGCAACTATCTTTGTGCGGTATCCCGCCCTGAATGTCAACCGGTGTTCCTGCGTGCTGACGGCGAGCAACCGCGAGATGAGCTCCATCGCGCGTTCATCAGCTGTTGTCAATTCATGCAGTATTAGTTCGACATCTGTTTCCGACCGACAAATCCGCGCAAACCCGGCTCGCTCGCCGAACGCCCTGACATAGGAGATATCGAGCAGAGCGATCGTCTCGTCAGGCGGATCGCCATAGCGATCGGTCAACTCGTCGAGGACATCGCGGTAATCGTCCACCGTATCGATCGACGCGATACGGCGATAGATATCGAGGCGCTCATCACTTTCGCTCACGTAATCGGAAGCGAGGATCGCATCAGCCGGAAGATCGACAACCGTTTGAACGCGTCGAGGCGGCGGTTCAAGTCCTTTCGCCTCTCGCACGCTCTCCTCCAGCATCCTCGTGTAAAGGTCGTACCCGATCGATTCGAGGTGTCCGCTTTGCTCCGCTCCGAGCAAGTTCCCCGCGCCGCGCACCTCCAAGTCTCGCAGCGCGATCTGAAAACCTGAGCCAAGCTCCGTGTAATCGCGAATAGCCGCCAGGCGTTTTTCGGCCGCTTCGCCGATCACGCGGTCAGGACGATACGTAATCAAAGCGTACGCCTGTCGTTCCGAACGGCCGACACGCCCTCGTATCTGATAGAGCTGCGCGAGACCGAATCGATCGGCATCCTCTATGATCAATGTATTGACGCGCGGCATATCGACACCCGACTCGATGATCGTCGTGCAGACGAGCACATCGTACTCACCTTCAAGAAACGCCTCGATCACGCTTTCCAGTTGTCGCTCCGTCATTTTCCCGTGCGCGACGGCAAAACGAACACCCGGCATCTTCGCAGCCAGTTCCGCAGCGCGCTGATCGATCTTGTACGTATTGTTAAAGAGATAAAACACTTGGCCGTGACGCGCATGTTCGCGCAGTATGGCGTCAATGACAAGTTCTTCATCGTACTCGATCACCGCCGTCCTGATCGGAAGGCGATCCTCCGGGCCTTCTTCAAGGAGCGATATGTCGCGCATGCCGCCTAGCGACAAGTGGAGCGTCCGCGGGATCGGAGTCGCCGTCAACGTGAGTACTTCGACAGAAGGAGAGAGCGCTTTGATCATCTCTTTGTGATCGACTCCGAATCGCTGTTCCTCATCGATCACGAGCAATCCGAGATCCTTGAAGGCGACATCTTTCGACAACAGACGGTGCGTGGCGATCACGATATCGACCTGACCGCGTGCGAGTTCGTTAAGCGTCTTTGTCTGCTCCTCTCGACTGATAAATCGAGAGAGCTCCCGTACCTCCATGGGAAAAGAACCCAGCCTCTCCTGCAAATTGCGAACGTGCTGACGGACGAGCACCGTCGTCGGCGCCAAAAGCGCCGCCTGTTTCCCTTCCATCACGCACTTGAACATCGCGCGAAAACACACTTCCGTCTTGCCGAATCCGACATCTCCGCAGATGAGACGATCCATGACCTTGTCGCTTTCCATGTCGCTCTTTATTTCAGCGATGACACGAAGCTGGTCGCTCGTCTCTTCGTAAGGAAAAGACTCTTCAAACTCCTTTTGCCACTGTGTATCGGGGCCGTAAACGTGTCCCTTTATGGACTCTCTTGTCGCATAGAGCGAGATGATGTCGGTGACGAGGCGCCTGATTGATGAACGGGCGCGCTCTTTCCTGCGCTGCCATCCGGCACCGCCCATATGGGAAAGCTGCGGTTTCGCGTCACCGACCGGAATGTAAGGCGAAAGATACTCTACGCGGTCGACGGGCAACCGCAACACGCCGTCGCGATACTGAATCGTCAAGTAGTCGCGCGTTCCGTCACTCGTCGCGATCGCCTCAGTCCCTTCGTAACGCCCGATGCCGTAATCTTCGTGGACGACGAGCGAGCCTAGCGCGAGATCCTGGTAAAAGACCTCGCGCTGCGAACGTTTTTTGCGGCGCGTCTTCCGTCTGCTGACGCCGTAGAGGTTTTCGGCGCCGACGACGAGCAGCGGCAATTCATCGATCACAAAGCCTCTCGGAAACAGTCCCGGAAGAACGACGGCAGTCTCCACATCATGATCGAGCAAAAAGAGAGACAGGTTCTCGGCACGCTCGTCCGAGCCGGTAAAAAGAAGGACTGTGCCGCCATCTTTCAGAACGCGTGCGACGTCAGCCGCGACCTTATCGGGACGACTTCGATAGCGGTTGACGGCGCCGGCGCGCAGCGATACGTTCGTCGCCCCCGGCAAACCGTTTCCCGAGGCGGGCATATCGATGAGGGCGACGAAGCTTCGCTCATTTTCGATCATGCGAAAGACGTCGGGCGGTGCAACCTGACAGCCCTCCGAGAACGAGAAAGTATCGCCCTTTTCCAAATACCCTGTCAGTCTCTGTACAAACCCTGCGTGCGCGGCGTCAAGTCTCCGCGAAAAAGTAAGCGGCTCATCGAGAAAGAACAAGGGTGACACGTCGCGGACATAATCCGCTACCGTACTTACCTCGTCATCAATGAGCGGCAAGAGGCGGTCAATCGACGGGAAATGCAGTTTTTCTCGGAGTCGCTCCAAGTCGCGAAAGCCGTTTGCCCGAAGCTTTTCCGTCACATCGCGTCGGATTCCTTCTCGATGAAATCGCTCCAAAATCTCCGCGATCGCGANNAAGCCGATCCGCCGTTATCGCTCGCTCCTCGTCCGTCAAGACGATCTCACGCGCCGGCGCGATGTCGGCGTGACGGATGACGTGTGTCGATCGCTGTGAGTCGGGATCAAAAACTTTCAGCTCGTCGATCTCGATATCGAAAAAAGAAACACGAATCGCCTCGAATCGATCACGCGTCGCGTCGGGAGGCAACACATCGATAATGTCGCCGCGGCGCGCATACTGACCGGGTCGTTCCACCTGCGGCACACGCTCATATCCCGCCATAACGAGACGACGCTCCAGCGTATCGGGATGAATCTCCTGTCCCGTTGCGAGACTCGTGACGAAACGACAGTAGACTTCGGGCGGACGCAGACGTTGGAGAGCCGCATCAGCGGGGACGATGAGGACGCGGAAATCGTGTTTCAGAAGGCGAGTAAGAACTGCGGAGCGCAACAATTCGCGATCGCGATTGATCGCTCGAACATCGTAGAGCGTCAGTTCGCGGCTGTGAAACGTCAAGATCGTTTCTTCAGGGATCAACGCCGCCAATTCTTCTCGAAGCGAGCGTGCGCGGGCCTCGTCCGGCACGAAGACACACGCTTTGCGACGCGTCTTTTCTTCCAAAGAGGCGATTAAAAACGATTTAGCGGAATCGACTAAACCTGAAACGTTGAGTGGCACGCCATCAGCTATGTGACGCAGAATATCTCGACCGGCTTCCGATCGCAGGAGGATATCGGACGCATCAGACCAAACAGTCGTCGCTTCTTCCCTGCGGTGATTTAACACGGTTTCCCTTTGTCCTCTTCCGTGCCTTGACCGCCCGCACCGGCAAGTGCTTGAACAGCACTGCCCGTCGTCCTCGAATTCGTCTGATCTTCGTCAAGATCAGACACGCCTTTCTTGTTAAAACGCTCCTGAGCGACCTGGTGCTCACCGCGGAGGATCAGCTCCGTCGCGTCGGCAGCATCTTCTAAAGATCTCGCCACATCCCGCTCCTCACCGCGACCGATTTTATCGAGAACAAAGGCGACGACATCACCCGCAGGTCTCGGGCCGATGCCGATGCGCACCCTCCAAAAACGTTGATCCTTAAGGTGATTAATGACGGATTTCATGCCGTTATGGGAACCTGCGCTCCCGGTCTCACGTATCCTGATCCGACGCAACGGTATGTCGTAGTCATCGTACAGAACTATGACGCGATCGGTCGGTATCTTGTAAAAGGACACGGCGCGTACAAGACTTTCACCGGAACGGTTCATGTAAGTATTGGGTTGAAGAAGCAATACGCGCTGCCCGGCGATCCTGCCTTCACCCGTCACCCCGCCGAAACGACGACGCCGCATCGCGATTCGATGGCGTTTCGCGAGCACGTCGACCCCCATTCTGCCGATATTGTGCCACGTCCCGTCGTAGCGCCGCCCGGGATTTCCGAGCCCGACAATTAACCAACGGTCGTCCATCAGACTCTCTCCAAAATATTGTGCAGGCAAAGGGGGCGCGAACATTCATAGCGAGGTGATGTATTGATGACGTAATCACGTCCTGCCCTCGCGCCTTCGCGGAGCAGTCGTTCGCTCACCGTTTTCAGCGCCAAACCGGGGCGGTTGTTGTCTTGTGACAGATGACTGAGAGCGAACGCTTCCGTACCCGTCCGTAAAAGCTGTGCGGCGGCGTCGCCGGCATCGATGTTGGAGAGGTGACCGTGGCTTCCGGCAATGCGATTTTTCAAAAATTGAGGATACGACCCCGACTCCAACATCGCCGGATCAAAATTCGCTTCGAGGTAGACGACGCGACAGCCCTCAAGCGCGTCGCGTACATCCGAAGAGAAATGGCCTAAGTCCGTCACCACACCGATGTCGCCTCCCCTAGAGTAAATGCGAAAGCCGACGGGATTCGAGGCATCATGCGGCGTGGAAAAAGGCAATATGACCGTATCGCGGATCGAGAACACCTTACCGGGCTCGATGATACGGACGAGCGATTCGTCAATATTTCCGAGCGTTGTTCGCGCGCTCTCGAATGTCTTCATCGTTGTATACAGGGGAATTCCGTGGCGCCTCATGACGACACCGATACCCGAACAATGATCGATGTGCTCGTGGGTCAGCAGCAACGCGTCGATGGCGTCCACGTCTTCCCCGACAGACCGGAGAGCGAGAGCGAACTGCTTTCCGTTTATGCCGCAATCGACCGCGATCCGCGCCGACTCCGTACGGATATACGTTGAATTCCCGCTCGACCCTGAACGCAATGACAGCGAAAAAACGCTCATGCGTCTTCACTTTCAACGCGCGAAATAACGGCGCCGAGCTTTGTCAGCTTCTCGACAAAATGCTCGTACCCGCGTTCAATCCTGTCGATATCGAAGACTTCCGTCGAACCGCTGGCGGCAAGTCCGGCCATCACCATCGCGGCGCCGGCGCGCAAGTCGCGTGCCGTGACGCGTGAACCCGTAAGTTTTGCTCCGCCTTGAACAACGGCGAGGCGACCGGAAGTGATGATGTTGGCGCCCATCATACGGAGCGCATCGACGTATTGGAATCGATTTTCCCAGACATTTTCGATCATACGCCCCGTACCCTCCGCAACGCAGAGCAGCACCGTCGCCTGAGGCTGAAGATCTGTCGGGTATCCCGGGTACGGCATCGTCTTATAGCTCGTCGCACGCAGCGTATCGCCTTCAGCGAGATAAACGCGAATCGAATCCTCGCCTTCCTCGACCGTCACGCCCATCTCCTGCAACTTGGCGGATAATGGCTCCATATGCTTCGGGATGACGCCTTCGACCGTGACATCACCGCGTGTCAAAGGCGCCAAGATCATGTAGGTGCCCGCTTCAATCTGATCGGGGATCACGGTGTACTCATTATCGCCGGGGAGCATCGGTCGTCCGTTGATCCGAATGACATCGGTACCGGCTCCGCGAATATCGGCGCCCATCGCATTGAGAAAATTGGCGACGTCGACAATGTGCGGTTCGCGCGCGGCGTTGTCGATAACCGTTTTTCCTTTTGCCTTGACGGCCGCCAACATGATGTTGACGGTTGCCCCTACGCTGACCGTGTCCAAGAATACGCCGCCACCTGTCAGCTCTTCAGCCGAACACGAAACGATGCCTCGCCCGACTTCCGTCGTCGCGCCGAGCGCCTGAAAACCCTTTAGGTGAAGGTCGATCGGGCGCACACCGAAATCGCACCCGCCCGGCATACGCAGAGAGACTTTGCCGAATCGTCCCAGAAGAGCGCCGAGCAAATAGTACGACCCGCGTATTTCCGTCACGCGCGAATGTAACGCCTCGTGCGTGTTGATCGTACGCGCGTCGAGTCTTACTTTGCCGGGCGCGAGGTGCTCGATCGTCGCCCCGATATCACTGAAAATCTGAAGCAACACATCGATATCACTGATGGCGGGAAGGTTATCGATGACACACGGTCCGTCGATGACCATCGCCGCCGATAAGACGGCGAGCGACGCATTTTTCGAGCCGCCAATTCTAACACGTCCAATCAGAGGACGTCCCCCCTCAATTATATAGCTACGCAAATGAACCTCTTTTCAAATCGTCTCGCATTCCGTCAGTACGAGACGCTCCGTTTAATTCATATCAACCTTCGTTACGATCCCGCGCGAAGATCGACTTTTCTATCTATTATAGCAAGGAGTCCGCGTAAATCGAACGATCCCGTATCGTCTTTGATATCATCATCCTCAAGTTCCCCGAGCCACTTCCGAACCATCTCGTGCGCGGCAATCGCGACGGCGTCTCGAGGTTTCTCATTATTGGACACTTCGAAAAGCGAGTCTCGGAGAATGCGCCGTGCGCTCGGCAGGAATAAGGTGAACTGGCTCCCGACACCGAGTTCGCTCTCAGCTTCGATGCGTCCCCGCTGCATCCGCGCCAATTCTTGAGCGATGGAAAGCCCGAGCCCCGTTCCGCCGAAGGCGCGCGAGCCCGTTTTATCAACTCGATAAAAACGCCTGAAGATATTGTCCAAGTCGGCTTTTTCGATGCCGACGCCGTCATCGACAACCTTAATATAGATATCGTCCACGATGTTTCCCGTATAGACGCGAATGTTGCCGCCCGCTTCAGTATAGCGAATCGCGTTGACCACCAGATTCGTCAAGATTCTCTCCACGGACGACCGGTCGGCAAGAACCGTCGCATAACGCGACATCACAGAAAAATCAAAAGAGATCGACTTGGCGGACGCCTGGTCCGCAAGCCGATCGCAAATCTGGCGTGCACATTCGGCGAGATCGAAGAGCACCATCTGGACGTGGAGACGACTGCTGTCAATCGTCGATAAGAGTAAAAGATCCGCGATCAGGCGCTCCATACGGATCGAGTCGTCATAGATACGCCCGACATCGGATTTTATTTCGTTCCGGCTCTTCTCGTCAATTCCCCAATCAAGCAGCGTTTCCGAATACGACTTGATCGTCGTCAAGGGCGTTTTCAACTCATGTGAGACGTTTGCGACGAAAGTCTTCCGTTGCTCTTCCTGTCGCTGGAAATGCGTGACATCCTGCGCGGTAATGATGTGGCCGCGGAAGCGCTCGCTACCGATACGGAGGGGGTGTTGCTGACAGACGAGCCTCAGCGTATTGCCGTCGATATAGAGCTCGCCGGAAACGTCGTCACTATCTAAGTAGAAAGCAGTTCGCATGCCGTTGTCCGCTCCGAAACGATCGAGGAAGCCCGCAAGCGTGTCGGGAATCATGCCGAGGAAAGTCTCCGCCACAGGATTTGATGCAATGAGGCGGTTGTCACTACCATAGGCGATGATGCCGACATCGAGAGAAGATAGGATCGCCTGCGATTCCGTTCGCTCATTGGCGATTCGCCGCATGGTGCGCATCATGTCCTGATCGGCGCGACGGCGATCGCGCTTATTTCTCCAGAGCATAACGGGAATCACGATGAGAGCCGTCATGAGAACGGATATGAATACAATCGCCGAATCAGTCAATGCCGTTCACGCTATTCTCGAAATCGCGACGGAAATAGTATCCGACGCCGCGTTTTGTTAAAAGATAACGGAATTCGCCGGGATCAGGCTCAATCTTCTCACGTGCCCGTCGAACCGTCACATCGACCGTTCGCACATCACCGTAATATTCGTCGTAGTCCCAAACATTCTCGAGCAGCTCTTCACGCGTAAACACTTGCCCCGCATGGGCGGCAAGAAAACGGACGAGTTCATATTCGCGAAGCGTCAGATCAATCGTCTCCCCGTCAAGCGTGACGTGGTAAGCGTCCTGATCAATGACCAGTCCGCCGATCTCTATGATCGGCGATTGAACGGCCCTCTCCTCCTGAATGCTGACGCGGCGCAGCTGCGCTTTAACTCTTGCAAGCACCTCACGGACACTGAACGGCTTCGTGATGTAGTCATCGGCTCCGAGCTCCAATCCGAGCACTTTATCGATCTCCTCACTTTTCGCCGTGATCATGATAATGGGCACCGTCGAGTCACGGCGAATCCGCTTGCAGACGTCAAAGCCGTCGATACCGGGAAGCATGCAGTCTAAAAGGATGAGATCGGGATCCTTAGTCGCGGTAAGCCGAATGGCCTCTTCACCGTCATAGGCGGCGATCACCCTGTATCCTTCACGTTCAAGATTCGAACGGAGAATATTCACAATATTCGGTTCGTCGTCGACAACAAGAATACGTGTGCTCATCTTGCCTCTCCTTCCGTTTCATCCTCTATAATTCAGCTCCTTGCCGTCATGTCCGGAAAATTGCTCGGACACAGCGTCATTGCGGCCTCATCGGCGATGACAGTCACATAAGGGTGAAGCTGAATCAGCGACCCGGGGACAAGAGGCGTCACCGGACCGAAGCAACTATTAGCGATCGCCTCGGCTTTACCTGCGCCGCACGCAATTAAAACGAGGTGTCTCGTACTCATAATGCCGCGCATTCCCAGCGATATCGCCGTTCGCGGCATCTCATCCGGATTCTTGAAAAACCGCTGATTCGCATTGATCGTACTCTCCGTCAAAATGGAGATGTGCGTATCGGGCGTAAAGCAGTCTGCCGGCTCATTGAATGCGATATGCGCGTTCGGCCCGATGCCGATCAGCTGTAAGTCGGTGTGACCGTACTGAAACATCATCTCATCGTACCGGCGGCACTCCTCCTCAACATCTTCCGCCATACCGTCGGGAATGTGCGTGTTCCGCCCGTCAATGTTGATGTGATCGAAAAAATGATTGCGCATATACGCACGATAGCTTTGCGGATGATACTTTGAAAGCCCCACGTACTCATCGAGGTTGATCGTGTGAACGCGAGAAAAATCGAGATTTTCCTCACGGTACATGCGAGCGAGTTCCCTATACGTGCCAAGCGGTGTTGAACCTGTGGGAAGTCCTAAGACGGCGTTCGGTTTTTTTCTGACGAGATCGGCAATGATCTTAGCCGTCTTGAGGCTCATTTCCAGCTCATCGGCAACAACATGAATCTTCATAACATTACTCCTTGCGTCAGTTTCTTTGAGGAATACAGCTATTTTATCACTGTATCCGGTTCAGGCAGAAATTCCCCCCCGCGATATCTCGCCACAATGTGGCGGTCATCACCTACAAAGATGAAGCGCTGCAGTCTCTCCGTGATATCGAGCGGGCGATACCGCGACAGCCGGCTGTCGTCAATCACAAGCGCGTCAAAGGCGTACCCCGGCATAAACGCTCCCGTTTTACCGAAGAATGACCCGCCACCGGCTGTTCCCATCCGGAACGCCTCGGCAAAGCTGATGATTCGTGACGATCGATCGGTGAAAACCCAGCGCAAGCGCGATTGCTTCATCGCCAATGATATCTGGTGCCCTATGAAGAGTCGGTTGCCGCCTCCGATATCGGAACCGAGCCCCACCCTGATCCCCTTGTCGATCAACTGAGCCGACGGCATAATCCCAGAAGCGATATTCGCATTGGACGCGGGGCAGTGCGCGACGAGCACATCGCGCTCTCGCATCATCTCAAGCTCCTCATCCGTATTGTAGATGCAGTGCGCCATCACCGTCCGCCCCTCCGGCAACAAGTTGAAATCATGATAGACAGACATATAATCTCTCGAATCGGGGAAGAGGCTTCTCACCCATTCAATTTCATCAAAGTTTTCATTAACGTGCGACTGGACGGGCAAACTCCGTTCAACTGACAACTCACCCAGCCGCTGCATCAGCTCCGGCGTACACGAAGGGGCAAAACGCGGCGTTAAAATCGGCTTCACGCCGTGACCCTCAAACGGCGCCATTAAATCGAGGTATCGCAACGTCTCGCTGACAGACTCCTCTGTCGTCTCCTCAAGGTCAACTCCGCCATTTCTGTCCATGTTGACTTTACCGACGAACGCCGACAACCCCGCTTCAACCAACTTCTCTGCCAGGAGAATCGTCGCATCAGTGTTTATGCTGGAAAAGATCGTACTGTGGAGCGTCCCGCACGACCAGAGGTCATGAGCGAGATCGGTAAAGACTCGTGCCGCATAGTCGCGATCGGCGAATCGCGCTTCCTCAGGAAAGGTGTAATCGGTGAGCCAGGGAAGAAGTTCTTTATCGTACCCCAACCCCGTCGTCACGTACTGCACGGCGTGGAGATGAACGTCGGAAAAAGCCGGAATGATGAGCTTGCCTTTCCAGTCTATCTCGACGACATCATCGCCTACCGACGGTTTCACCGGCGTCAATTCTTCCAGAACACCGTCACAAACGAGCGCATACGCATTCTCATAGACGATGAGTTTGCCCGGTTCCGCGCACGCCGTAGCGTAATCTCCGTGAAAGAGATATTTCTTCTTAGACATCTTGTTCTCCTTTCCCTGCCGGCAATCATTCATTCCCGACACACGCAACCTGCTTCAGCGAAAAATCAAATAAACGCACGAAGAATATTGAAAATCATGTTAAATCTCTACTAAGCAGTATATCAGGAATATTACACATTCGAGTGATAAAATACCTACATGAGCTTATGGAAGTTTTTTCTCAAAATTTTCAAGATCAGTATGATGACCTTCGGCGGAGGTTATACGATCGTACCTCTGATTAGAGAAGAGTTTGTACACAAAGAAAAACTGATCGACGACGAAGAGATGCTCGACCTCATAGCGCTTTCGCAGACGGCACCGGGACCGATCGCCGTCAGTACGGCACTGCTCACGGGCTACAAGCTGAAAGGGCGTCGAGGTGCCGTCGTCGGTATCGTCGCGGCGACACTGCCACCCTTAATCATCATTTCCATTCTCTATTATTTCTATACGTGGTTCGCTTCAAACGTCTGGGTACGCGCCGCTTTGCGCGGGATGAGCGGCGCGATCTGCGCTGTCATGCTTATTGCCGTTTATGACCTCGCAAAGGCTGCGCTTAAAAAACACAAGATCTTCTCGGCGACCATCATGGTCGTTGCTCTTGTAATGGCGCTGTTCACGTCAATTAATCTGGCGCTGATCATCTTAGCATTGGCGCTCATCGGAATCGTCGCGTTTCATTACGTGCCGGAGGAAAAAATGCCGTGACTATCCTGCGTCTTTTCATCGCGTTCCTGGAAGTAGGAGCTTTCGCATTCGGAGGAGGGTATGCCGTACTTCCTCTCATTGAGCGAGTCATCGTCCATCGATACGGATGGCTCACGATGACGGAGATGACGGATGTCGTTTCCATTTCTCAGGTGACACCGGGACCGATCGCGATTAACGCCGCCACATTCGTGGGGATGCGTGTCGCGGGCATTCCCGGCGCCGTCGTCGCGTCCTTCGCAACCGTTATCCCGCAAGCGATCCTTCTTATCATCATCGGGACCTTCTTTTTCCGAGGAAAAAGAACCGCCACGATCGACCATGCTTTTAACGCGCTTCGTCCGGGCGTCGCGGGATTAATCGGCGCCGCCACCGTTTCCATTTTTATTGCGGCAATTTTTATCTCCAAATCACCCGTCGTCATCGACCCCATTGCGCTCGTCGCATTCGTCATTGTCTTTATTCTCCGCGCAAAGCGCGTCAACATCTTCCCTCTCGTCTTCCTCGGAGCGGGCATCGGTCTTCTGGGTCATTTAGTGGAATATATGGCGGGATCTTAAACTACCGTTGGCAGTTGAATTTTTTGCACTGAATCAGCTGAATTGCGCCCTATAAAGGTCGGCGTACGCTTCTCCTCTCGCGAGAAGTTCATCGTGCGTCCCCCGCTCAACGACTTGCCCGTCGCGGAGCAACACGATCTGATCGGCATTTCTGACCGTTGACAGCCTGTGCGCAATGACAAACGACGTGCGACCTTGAACGAGCTTATTCATGGCGTCCTGTATCACGATCTCCGTCTGGCTGTCGACATTGGAGGTCGCTTCATCAAGGATCAGCATCGGAGTATCGAGCAGCATTGCGCGGGCGATCGTCATCAACTGCTTCTGACCTTGAGAAAGGTTGGAGGCGCTGTCACTGATCATGCTGTCGTATCCGTCCGGGAGCGATTCGATGTATGATGCGATGTGCGCAGCTTTGGCGGCTTTTTTAACCTCTTCCAGCGTCGCCTCCGGTTTTCCGTAAGCGATGTTATCGCGGATCGTACCTTGGAACAACCACGTATCCTGAAGAACCATCGCGAACGAACGGCGGAGGCTGTCTCTCGTGACATCAAGGAGATTCTTGCCGTCAATACGAATCTCCCCTTCCTGCGGATCATAAAAACGCATGAGCAAGTTGATCAACGTCGTCTTTCCAGCACCTGTCGACCCGACGATCGCCAACAGTTCGCCCGGCTTCGTCTCAACGCTGAGATCCTTGATCACGGGTTGATCAGGCGTATACGCAAAAGAGACGCGATCGAACTCGACGACACCGCGCACGTCTTCGAGGGGCAGGGCATGCTCAGCGTCGGGCGGCTCGGGCGGTTGCTCAAGAAGCGTAAAGACTCGCTCGGCTGCCGAAAGAGCCGATTGCAGTTCGGCGATGATGGCGGCGATTTCATTGATCGGTCCGGAAAAACGACGCGAATAAAGGATGAAAGACGTTAAAATTCCAATCGTAAAGCCGCCTTTAAGAAAGAGCGACACGCCGACCATCGCGACGAGAGCCAACGACAAATTGCTGATCAACGTGACGGACGGCCCGTTTAACGCAGCCTGATAATCGGCACGGTAGTGCGCATCGGACGCCTCGTCATTGATCGCATGAAACTCTTCCGTAAAAAAGGATTCCTTACGGTACGCGGCAATCGTCTTTTGACCGAACAGTATTTCCTCCACGTAGCCGTTCATTTCGCCGAGTTTTTTGGAGCGCTTACGGAAGAGAGGGCGCGTTTTTTTAATTCTGTAGATGGTGAACAAGATCGTAATGGGGACGAGTGCCAAAAACGCCATGGAGAGCGCAACCGACATCCTGAACATCATGACGAGCGATCCGACGACAGTGATCATGCTCACGGCGATCACGACAACATCCTGCGAGATAGCGGTGCTGACGACATCCAAATCATATGAGATACGCGAGACGATATCGCCTGCCTGATGCGTATCGATGTACGAGAGCGGCAAGTCGATGATTTGATCAAACGTATCCTGTCGCATTCGAGCGATGACACGCTTTGAGGTGCGCGCGACTAAGCGAACCATAGCATAGTTCAGAATGGCAGAACCGGCGTACGCGGCCAACATGAGGAGCGACTTTCTCAACACGGCATCAAATTGTACGCCCCCGGCATCAATACCCATCGCGTCAACGGCTTCACCGCTGAGACGAGGACCGGCAAGGGCGAGAATATTTGAAAGGAGCAGCAGTGTGACCGCCATCAGAAACGACGGCCCCTCAGGTTTGAGATATTTGATCAGCCCGCGAAAGACCTTCCGGTAATCACGAGGTTTATTCTCCGTCTGCTTGGAGGTGGCTGTCACAGTCGTCACCTTGCCTCTCCTTCGTCATTATTTCGCTCATCTGTACAATCTGCGCAGCTCAGGCGATCGCATCAGTTTCACGCCATTCGCCCATCTGCATCTCCGCTATCTCGCGGTACTTGCGACTCTCCCTCACCATCGTCTCGTGGTCACCCGTCGCGCTGATCCGACCTTCCTCCATAAAAATAATCCGATCGGCATGCCGGATGGAACTCACGCGTTGCGCAACGATGATTGACGTCGTCGCGCTGTAATGATTTCTCAAAGCACCTCGCAACCTGGCATCCGTGCGAAAGTCAAGCGCGCTTGAAGCGTCGTCAAGGATCAGTATCTCCGGATCGCCCGCCAATGCGCGACTCAAAAGAAGGCGCTGCTTCTCACCGCCCGACAAGTTCACGCCCTTGGAAGCGAGAATGAAGTCAAGTCCGCCCTCCTTTTCAGAGAGGAACGTGCTCGCCTGTGCGTGTTCCGTCGCTTCACCGATCGACTCGTCCGGAAGACCGCGCCCGAAGTCGATATTTTTACGAACCGTGCCGCCGAACAGAAAATCATTCTGAAACACGATGCCGAATAAGTGACTCAAGGTCTCCGGCTTAATCGTCCGAATGTCCTGCCCGCGTATGAGAATCGCGCCCTCCTGCACATCGTATTGACGCAAGAGAAGGCGTATCACCGTACTCTTGCCCGAACCCGTCGGGCCCATAATGCCGAGCGTCTCACCGGGATACAGAGCGAAAGAGATATTCTTGACGTCATCCTTGACGCCGAGGTAACTGAAGCTGACGTTCTTAAACTCGATTTCCGGAACGGACGGATCCGCTTCTCCCACAGTTGAAGCCTCTTCCGGAATCAGTTGGTTCTTGTCGGCAGGCATCCTCAGCACTTCTCGAATGCGCTCAATCGACGCGACGGCGCGGTTGTAGATGTTGAACATGCGGTTCAATCCGAGAAGCGAATTCGTAATTAGAATGAAGTACGAAAGAAACGCTAGCACCGTTCCCGTTTTCAGCAAACCGACGTTGACGAGTCGAGCCCCTAGGATGAGAACGGCTGCAAGTCCTGTATAGAGGATGATGTTGACGAGCGGCGACATCATCGCAATCTGATCGATCGCTTGAACTTCGGCCGTTCTAACATCCTCGTTCGAGACACCGAACCGCTCCTTTTCATAATCCGTGCGATCGAGCGCCTTGATGATTCTGATACCGCGGATATTCTCCCGAATTATCTGTACCATATCGTCAAGCTTGCGCTGGACCGTGTGAAAGAGTGGGATGGCGCGACGATAGACGTAGCGTACGGCAAAAAACAGCGGAACAACAAGTACAAGGAGGACAAGCGCCAAACGCCAACTTAACCAAAAACAGAAGAATACGCCGCCGACAAACAGCATGAGCGATCGGATTCCCATCCGGAGCGTAGCCCCGAGGAACCGATGCAGCGCGTACGTATCCGTCGTCAGTCTCGACTCGAGGGAAGAGACGGTGAGTTCATCCAATTGTCGTGCCGACAGTTTCATCGCTCTTGCAAAGAGATCCTGCCTCATGCTCCGTATCGCCCGCGACGCGGTTCCCGACGCCATACGGTTAGCGGAGAAGTTGAGTACCCACGCGCCAAACGAGAAGACGACCATACCGAACCCCCACGCAATAATGCCCGACTGATTACGCGTCGGCACCACAACATTGATGATATGCGCCAAGATTGCCGGAAGAACGACTTCCATCAACGTTCCCGTCATCTTGACACAGGCGTTTACTACGATGCGCTTGGTGTATGGCTTGATGTATCTCTTAAGCATCCGCGACCTGCCCCGCTTCGTGAGGCTCTACTCTCCTAATCGCCAGAAATTCAATAAAAATGTTTTAAACATCACATCTCTTCAAGATATGAAATTGAGAACAACGCTTTTTTGCGTCATTTTTTATTTTACATCTTCAAAACAATCAGACAAGCATCCAATCGACTACAAAAAGGACATACTTGACAATATCGTTGTTCGAACCTCACGAATCGAGCAATTTACGAGCAACTCGACGAGCTTGCAAAAAAAATCTAGATCAACGATACCGGGATTTTCCAAACGTTCTCTTTAATTGGACTTAACGTGTTTGTCGGACATATCACACCATAATAGGGAATGCGCGAGGCTTCGGGATCTAGAACAGAAAAATTCTTTTCAGCACGGGAGGGCTTATCGCTGAGCTTAATCTCAAATGGATAAAGGTTCCCGTCCCTCTCAATCAGTAAATCTATCTCTCTCTGGTTGCTGTCACGATAATAGAACAGTTGAGGATCAGCTCCATTATGCTGATACGACTTGTATATCTCCGAAATGACCCAGCTCTCAAAGAGATTTCCCCTTAAAGGACTCATATCAAAAGCTTCGGCAGTCCTGAGAGAACACAGGTAAGCAGCCAGCCCGACATCACAGAAATGAATCTTGGGACGCTTGATTATTCTTTTCCCCAAATTGCGGCTATAAGCAGGTAGTTCAATAACAAGACCGCTTGTTAACAGAACGTCGAGCCACCTTCTTACTGTGCTGCTATCAACACCGAGCTCCCTCCCAATGCCTGCCAAATTTAATTCTTGAGCGGTCCGTGTTGCAAGCAGAGTGATAAAATGCAGAAATTGACCGGTGTCAAACACGTTCGTAATTTCTCTCACGTCGCGGGCAATATAACTGTCAACGTATGATTGATAGTAACCCGCAATGTCAATCTTCTCTTGGAAGAGAACTCTAGGCATAGAGCCCTGCAAAATAGTTTTAGCAATGGGAATAGATGAGGCGTCTTCCCGCATCATTCCGGATAAATCACGTGGGAATAAACAGTGTTCTTGTTCCAAACTCTCTTTTCTGGAAAAACCGCCCAGCTGTAGAATCCGTACTCGACCTGCCAGCGACTCATGCACTCCTCGCATGAGGGGATAAATCTGTGAGCCGGTAAGCCAGAAGAGGTTGTTCTCCTTTCGGCTATCGATGATCATTTTGATGTAGGGAAGAAGCTCAGGCGCATACTGAATTTCATCAATTAGCAAGGGAGCTTGATAACGTTCAAAAAATAATTCCGGACTATATCGTGCCAAGTTTCTCAAAGCGGGATCGTCAAGGCTAACATAAATTCTTTCCTCTTCCTTCAACTGCAGCAAAAGTGTACTCTTGCCCACTTGCCGAGGACCGGTAAGCAAGATCGCAGGATAATACTGTGTTTCCTGTATGAAATACACTTCAATTTGCCGTCTACGATATGGAATCAACTTAAAGCACCTCATTTCTTGCGTGGCATCATTTTATTACAAGTGTTTATGAAAATCAAGGATTGCATCCATGAAAAACGCGGACACAATCCTTGATAAACAGGCATGAGACTCGTTGAAGAAATACGGGCAGCTCCAGCCAAGTATCCTCGGCACGGGAGAGATTAATTTCTGTGTTTGTGTATGCTTTTTGTTAATTGCTTTTTTAGAATACTTTTAAAAAAGCCTAGAATACACAATTCCTATCTTTTAATTATTGAGAGGCTCAACCACGAATTCCTCTTCTGCAATTATTTGATCATCTTGCGTTATAACCTGAATGCTTACCATGAAAAATGGATTCGGTTGAGTTGAATCCCATTCGAACTGCGTGAACTTCGCTTTTAAATCGTAAACGTAGGTTTTTTTAGGAACTAAGTCATATTCCCCTTGTGGCGTGCTAAGCATGACGAATCCGCTTTCATCGGGAAGACCGTTTCTATCCATGAATGAGAAGCTGCAATTATTAATAGACAAATTCGTACTAAAAAAACTCAGAGTGCTAAGATCGTTTCCTTCAATACTTACATTTTTCGCATAGCGAAGCTCGTCTTTAACTGACGTCGCGAGTATGGCGCACAAAATCTGCCCCTCCGCCTCCCTGTTCGATTTGTTGAATGAGCGCACTCCGAAATCTATCGCTAAAGTTATCAGACCGGTTACCAAGATCAGGAGAACTACCGCAACCAAGAGTTCGACAAGGGTCAACCCTTTTTTATTTAATTTTTTAAGGACTTTCTTCATAGTCATAAAAGTAGTATCCCTCAGATACATAGGCTTTTACAGAAATAGGGACACTACTATCACCGTTAGAGTAACTGACTGTAATCTCAGCTTCCATAGGAGTAGTTGTTCTGTCCATCATTGTAGAAATATCTATGTCTTCAGCCTGTCTGTTAAATTTGGCTGCAAGTGTAATAGCAGAAGGAAGCATAATCATGACAAGAACGATGATGAGCAGACCGACCAGGACTTCTATAAGGGTTTCTCCGCGTTTGTCTTTAATTTTCATCTCAGCCTCCGGTGTTTATTTCCTTCTTTTTTGTTATAACGCAGTTCTCCCATCTGATTGTATGAACAACCGTCTTTTTAACGGTAATGGTCAGAACATTGTCGTCGCCTATCTTTTCTTTCTTTTCCGTTGATGAGGTGACCGGATATGAAGTGGCTTTTGATAAATCCATCGTCATAACCGTGCTGTATTTGTCAACTGCTGATGGCGGATCTTCTATGATGCGGAACGTTATGGTCATTTTCTTATTTACAGGATCGAAAACCACCTCAGCTTCTACAGGAGCGATCTTAGGCAGCTTCCGCGGATTGCTTTCGTCGGCTAGGGTGATGGTCAGAGGAGTTTGCGGAACAGTTGAATCAATTTCTTTTGCCCAGACCATAAGAACTTCCTTTAGGATTTGGTTCTCCAGTAAAGCATCGTTATAATCAGCTTCGCCTGGCATAGGTTCTCCAAATATAAGTTCTTCGGGCGGGGGTGGGGGTTCGACCGGTTCCCAATTACGATCACATACTATCCCTGTCTTCGAAACGCGTGTTTCCTCAAAAGAAACACTGTCACCTTCCAGTGAATTTTTGAACAGCATCACCGCTGAGCTTACCGAAAGATAGTTCTGCTCTTCATTCTGCGTCTTCTTTACACGACCTACGTTGGAAAACGCAGTATAAATCACAACCGTGGCAATCATGACGCTAACAAGCAGGGCGAACAAAGCGAACACCATGGTCGCACCTTTATTGGACCGGAGCTTGTTTTTTAGATTACTTGAATTCATGTAATCTCTCCACAGTAGTAGTACTATACTCAAACAGCCATATTCCGCCGTCTAGGTTAGTGTCATCTATAACGCCCTGATTAGATTTTTCAAAAATGAATTTTTTATTGTTATTGTCAAACAAAATTCTCCAGTTACTCTGGAAATATAAATTGTGTGTAGCACTATTGTATGCAGGTTTTGCTGTCGCCGATGTTAAAGAACAGAAAACAACATCGCCATCAGCATTTTTATTACGTGATTTTATATATGTCACAAGATGATCGTTAAAAAGCCTGAAGTAATTTTCTTGCATGAACGTTCTAACATACCATAGCATAGTATTTTCACGTATAGGCGAGATGAGGTAATATTCTCCCTGTGACTGTTGAAGATCTACTTGTATCGCAGTAACCGAATTATTCTCGCCGGGCCCGGGGGGCGACTCACCGGTCATGCAATAGTAGACCGGATTATCTCCTACATGAGGTACCCTTGCAATAACAAGGTACTTATTCCCATCACTGGGAAGCCGCCCAGTGGTGTTGACAAATGTCAAACGATTGCAGGATATCTTCCACATCGCATACAGCTCTATATCTCCTTCAGGATTGACACTAAATTTGAAATCCTGTGAGATATTCTCAATATTATTGACAATCTGACCTTCAGTATTCAGTAGTTTTTCGTGATTACCGTTTACTGCATCCTTTACATACCAGCCTTCAAAGGTTGGTGCCGGGATTATTGCCGGAATCTTCTCTTCCATCTCACCATTCAAATCAGTAAATGACTTATTCGTGTCGGACATGAGGTCCGGACTAATACCGCTGTCACCATTCTTGTAGATATATCTGTTCTCTACGTATCCTTCCGTTCCATAATGTTTCAAAATAAGCTTTCCGGAGTAGCAAAGTGCATGCAAATCGAGTTCATTACTATTGACAGTCCTTCTATTGCCTTCATTATCCGTATTCGTCACGTCGCGCACCTTAATGTTCAAGGCTTGAACTGTGAAATCAGCTTCTCCAGGCTTTAGCGCAGTAGCTTCGAGATAAAACGGTGAATCATCCATTGTGGCTCCAGCTTTTGTGATCGAATAACTGAAGACATCCGATGGATTAGGTGTGACTTCCCAATTTCCACCCAGCCCCATTTCGGCCGATATGTCACCCGTATCTATCAATTTGTCATTTTTATCCTTTAATATGAGGTTCCAACGTACTGTTTCTCCGGTTTTTACCGTCGCAGTGATCGGATTGGGATTGGCTGATGACAGATTTACTACCGCAGTTACATTAACACTTAGTGCCACACTGGAATATTTGTCGTTGACTAAATATCTGAGAGGAATTATTTCAGTTCCTTCTGTCTTGTCGATACCCGTTACAGTCAGTTTGCAAACACCTTCTATTTCGCTTGCGGATACCTTTATCTTGTCGTCGATCATGACGGTCCGATCATCGATAGCGACAAATTTAACCCATTGTCCATCGGTTTTTCTGATTTCAAGATTTGACAGTGAGATATTTTGAAGAATTCCGCTGCTGTCATAATATTTTACTTCTGTTTCATTGAAATAATCGCCAACAACAATATTGCCTGCACCCTCATGATAAGAAATTAAATCCAATTCCATAGCGGGATTCGTCAATTCTAAGCCTCTTTTTTTAGGCCATTCTCCGTAGTGGACGTATTTTATTCCGTTCGGATCAGAAGAATTGTTTTTGTGTGTCTGGGTAATGACTGCTGGGAACGGATAATCCGAACCTTCAAGCGACATCTCCCCGCATGGAAAACTATAGTGATAAGGTGTGACTTGGTGAAAAGCGCTGCTATTCAATTCGGTACAGAAATCTTCGTGTGACATAACGTCGTATGTCCGCTCGAAGCTCTGACCTGTCCAATGATCAGTATTAAGGTATTTCTCCTGAGGAACTAACTCCTGACCGATTTCAAAATATTCATCATAATAGTAACATTTGCTAATATTGCCACCGATATAAAAAAGCAGCGGGTAGCCTGTAAACATATAATTAGCATTGGCAGCTATTGTACCAACCCTTATATTGTCTGTCGGTTCCGGCAATTTCATATATGAGTAGCAATTATTATATTCCGTCTTTCTAAAAAGTCTCGCATCACTGTTTGATATATTGACAAATCTAGGAGTTACTGCTGATGCAGCTATTCCGCTGATATAGATTTTTGGCTCGGTAAGTAATTCGTCAACAATAACTTCGCCGCCTGAATAGCAATTATTTATACGAGTCTGATTCCTGCCTGCAATTCCTCCCACCGATATGTAATCACCGTATACTACAACCAGATCATCAGCTACTGCATCACCTCTGTCATTTTTTGTTTCAAGTTTGATTGTAGTGACTGCGGAGCATCTGTCAATATTTGTTCTGAGAACGCCCGCTAAACCGCCTATGGCTGTTTCTCCGCACGTAACCGGCTTACTACTTTTATCAATCACCTCATAACCTGCAACAGCACAGTTTTTAATAACGCCTTCATAAGTACCGGTGCTCCAATTCGGATAAGCAGCTGCAGGGCTATGAGTTCCTTTACTATATTCATTTGCAATACCGACTAAAGTACCGATTGCATAGAATCCCCTAGGGCTATCTGCAGGACGCTCAATTACAGGAATATTATTTCTTGAATCCCTGATGAGTACGACGTTTTCTATTGTAGAGCTTACAGTTACGCCGAAAACGCCGACGGAATGACAACTAGATGTAATAGATAGATTCTTTATCTTATAGCTTTGGCCATCGTAACTGCCTCCGAACCATGCAAAAAGCGGCAGCCTGAAGCTGTCAACTTGTGGTCCCGTCGTATCGCCCAAAGCGGCAATTGGAGTATAATCTGCTCTTCCAATGCACTCTATATCAAAATCCTGGATAAAATTCTGGTTTGCTCTTGAATCCGCGAAACCTTTCGAGACTTCCGGCCCCTCCGTCGTTGTCAAACCATAGTAAGTCCAACCGTTTAGATAACTATAATATATTAGACTTGCTATCTTTGTCGCGTGTAAATACGGGAATTTAGCGTAATTATCCCTAAGAACCCACTGACTGCATTTCTCATCAACACCAGCACTGTTCCAGTTGATAAACTGAAGTTGGTCGAGTGACCTGATTCTATATTGATTATTCGCTGTTCCCGGATTGTTGTGAAGAGCAGGTTTAAGGACGGTATAATTCCAATCCCAGCTGTTCCAGCCGGTCAGTTTTATCGATTTGGCGAAGAAAGGACAGAAAGTATAGACGAGAGCTGCTTCATCCTCTGGTGTTAAAGTTACCGTAGCATTCTGCGCATTCCCTTTCATGAACATATATTTATTTTCATTACTACCAGCAATATTGTATGAGGTAGCGGGGTTGGCTTCATTACATGTGTTATAGCATGTGAAAACGTAGTTGCTGTAGTCTGAATTGTTATTAAACGATGATTCCGCGGAAGCATTTCTGTTGGCGTCGGTAGGAACATTCACATTATTCGACCATGATTTGCCTAGAGTGTACGTCTCGTTGCCCTCGCCTTTTTTCGCAACATAATATCCATAGCCGTATTCTTTGATGATTCCTTTGTCGTTATGCGCCACGTTGGTGGTGTCATGGTAGACCGCCTCGTACTTTCCAGGTTCGCCTTTTCTGCCTACCATGTATATCTGATATCCCGGAGCAGAGCCTCCTGTAACGTTTTCCCAATAGAACAGGCCGGCTCTACCGAATTCAAGTTTTTCCTGTATCGGAGGTATCTCCCAATCTCCATAATGAGGAAGACCTGTTATTGATACGTATGGGTATGTGACGAGCAGCTCAGGGAATGTTTGTTGATTGTATGGATACGTGTCATACTTGTTGTCGTCGTCCGAAAAATTCCTTCCCAAGTCATTGGCAGCAGCAGCAATCGATAAGAATTCATATTTCTGAGAACCCGTTAGCTTATTTTCGTCGGGTCCGAAATAGTAGACCTTCGCTACGGTTGTTGTTGCGGACGGTGCCGTAGTACTGTATCTGGTCGTCGCCTTTGACTCGGAGGAGTTAAAGAGCGAATAAGAATTGGTTACGCTCGAAATAATATTTGGAACAAAACCCGCTGCCGAAACAATGTCGGTTACGCCGTTTTTTATCATTCCGAAACCGGCGGAATATGAACCAGTAATAGCAGAGGATCCTGCAGTCAGTTCACCTGCCAGTCCGCCTATCTTGGAAGTCGCTGCGCCTCCGATAAGGTATGAGTCGGCATATGAGTCCTGTATCAGGATATCGCCTGCGTGGCTACCGATCAGGCCGCCAATCGCGCCCCTTCCCTCGATGATCGTTGAGGCAAAGCTGTCTTTAATCGTTATATTGGCGGCAGTCGAACTTCCCACAAGTCCGCCGACATTGGAGGTGCCATTAAATAAAATATTATTTACATAGGTGCTTCCGGTTGCGAAGCGATCTCTTTCAACATAAAGTCTGCAGTCTTTTATTGTAAGGTTAGAGGTGGCTGTGGTTGTTCCCGCCAGACCGCCCACATTCGTGCCGCCGTCTATCTTTTCGTTGACCATGGTAACGCCGGAAATCTCATTTCCTGCGAAATTCCCAAATAGTCCCGCCTGCTCGTTGCTGTCATCGATATGCATATGCAATATTTTGAATGAGTCCGGTGCGTACTCAGGATTATAGCCCGAATATTTGGTCAAATCCTGGTTGTTAATCGGTGTGAATGTCTTATCTCCGTAAATTGACTTCCACAGGAATGGTTCTTCAGCAGGCGGAGTGCTTTCGGAGTCGGAAGCATCATTAAAATCTATATCCGAAATTTGTTTTGCGGAAGTAACGGCAGTCGCCGGCAAACCTGAAGTTGACCTGTCAAGATTCTGCAGATGTCTGCCGTACGCTATATTGGCTTCCGTCGGGATATCCGGATTAAATGACGCGAATAAACTGTTTACAGTTCTTGTTATCGGGCCTACGTCTAAAACGCTGACCTCGTTGCTTGAAACAGTAAATGAAAGTTCTAAGTCCTCGCCCGGAATGAGAGCGCCTTCTGTTCTCTCTACCCCGGAAGGTTTCCAATTTTCATTACCGAAAGTGTTTTTGAAGTTTTGGCCGGCTTCAAGCTTATCAAGAATAACTGACGCAGAGAATACCTTAGCGGGTACTAAACTCTCAGGGGCGACGGTCTGCGTGAGAGTGACTGTTTTACCACTTGCTTTCCCCTTAACTGTAAGCTTAAATTCAAGAGCGCTTATTTCAGAATCAGAAGGAAGGATCGTCGTCATATTCGCTTTCAGAATATCGGCATTAATGATATTCAGCGACGCGTTGATTGCATCACCGCCCAGATCCGCAGGCATATTCGCTTTGCCGCCGTAGTAGCCTATCTTATTATTTCCTTTTAGGCTGTGCCTGAAATCTTTGAACCTTATCGAAGAAGTCCCGCTTTGGTCGAGCGTGGAAGTATTATTAATATAATAATCGTCGGAAGATCTGGATTCCGAGTAGAATGCCGAATAAACATATCCGGTCACAGGGTCAAATTCAATGACCCAATTATCATTAAGTACATTCCCGTCGATGCTTCCTTGAGGAAAGATGAAATCGACAAGGTCTCGTGGAGTTGAATCCGTAGGATTGTCTTTAATGTGGTAGACATACTTTAAGTCAAGATAATCGACCGTATCCACAGAGTCAATTTCCCCCCAGTCGGCAGGTTTGGCAGCTACCGCGATCAGCTCTGTGTTCGACAATAGACTGGCTATTTCTCCCGATGCTTTTAACTCCCTGATTCTATTCTGTGCGCTGACGTACATGCTCTGAGCGACGTTGTCCAGTTTAGTTTGATTTATACGGTCAACCAAGGCTTGAATGCCGATAAGCGTAACACCTAAAAGAATCACTACTATCGCAACAACGATGAGTGTTTGAATCAGTGTTAAACCGTTATTATTATTTAATTGGCTGTTCATTCTTGTTTTCACGGTGTACCTCCGCTATTCAAATACAAAGCCCGGAAAACACTGAATAGCCTTATTATTACTGTTACTCAACTTAAATTACCCTATATTTTACGCATTCAAGAGCGCTTGCTTTATGGTGATATCTCCTCATGCGATGCCGATGCATCCGCCTTGTATTCGAAACTTGTCATGGTTATGACTATATCGTACCTACTACTGTCTTGAGTACTATCAACAAGATAACCAAACTGATTGGTTAAGCCGGAGCTATTAGCACTTGAATCGAAAATTGAAACATTCTGAATCAAATATTTATTTTTCGACTCGTTAATCGTCTTAATTTTCGAAACAGCATCGTCATATTCTTGAGTTGAAAAAGAAATAGCTATCGGTCTTCTAATAATATTAATATTATTCTCATCAACCGCCTCCGCGCCAAATGATAAACGGTAATCAGACGTATTACCTAAAATACCGTTTAATTCGCCGATAATATAATTAAGATTGTTGTATTCAGGCGTTATCGGAGGATTTCCGTCATATTTGACAAATAGGGCATCGATTGACTTCTGCATCTTAATCTTCTGGACAGCCTTTTGCTGTGAAATCTGCAGTTCTGAATTTATCTTGATAAGCATACTCTCGTACTCTTCCGTCTGTTCTTTGATCGGTCCATGAAATACGAAATAATATGCTACGAGGATGATCAATATGCCCAGAAGTATCAATTCTTTAAGTGACATAACATCTTTCTTTAGATTCATCAGTCATCAACCTCCTCTCCCCCCACTGCTTCCGCAGAACCTGAAACGTCAACAGGCACCTCCAACTCGCCCTGATAAACAACTTCGAACACGATGGATGCGACTACCTGGTCCAAACCTGCGGAAGAAACAATTTTCGCAGCAGTATTGACGGTTATGTTCCCAACCCAATCGACTGCTTCAAGCTGTTTTCTTATCATGCGAACATCATCGAGCGTATCGACAATTACTTCGAGAGAAACCGTATTGTCGGCTATTGCGTAGCTTTTGATTTTTCCTATGTTGGAAACATTGTCACCTATCAGACCGATGATTCTCATCCTATCAACGAGCTTTCCTTCTTCCTTAAGCATGTAATCATCAGTATATCTTATATAGTCGGTTTTAACATCATCATAGTCCTCTAAGGACTTATTGAGCTCATTAAGCTGACTCTGAGCTTTAGAAACCTGCTCTCTCCACTTATCAAGTTGTGATAACCTTTGAAACACACCGAATTTAGTAAATGCAACCACAACAACAATGATCAGCATCGCATAAGGTATTACCCTCTGCCATGAATTGTCGGTAATCTCAACCTGATAGAGGTTCATGGTTTTTTTTGAAGGAAGTTTTAAGGTTTTATGTGTTTTTAATTTATTGCCCATGAAGTTCCTTCTCCTACAAAGTGACGCCTATGGACATGAGCGCGCGCGGAGCGTCACTCAGGCCCCTGCATTCTTCAGGTAAAATCACATCCAGATTTGCCCTGTTCAACCGGACGTATGCGAGCATATTGTTTACAAGAATTTCGGTATCCGAGCAGCTGCCGCAGATAAAGCAGTCCTTGAATTCGCTCTGCTGATTTTCGTATTTATAGAAGTTGATAGCTTTCATTACTTCCAACGATATCCTATTGTATACCGCCCGGCATATATCGCTTTCAAGTATCCCCTCATGGTCGGTCTCCCTGTATGCCGCAGCAAGATAAACATCGATATTATAATATTCCGCTATGACGCTATCCACTTCCCTGCAGCCCATTTCGATCGTTTTGGTAGCCTTCAGTTCTCCGCCTTGAAGTATGTAGACTCTCGTGTTTGAAAAACCTACATCGATTATTGCAAAGGTTCTGTCATCGTAACCTTCCCTTTCGATAGCTTTTCTGACTAATTTCAGAAGAGCCATCTCTCTCGGAAGCGCCACCTTTAGCTTAAAACCCGCTCTGTAAAGCAGGTCCTCATACTCCTTTATTGTTTTCTTCGAGGCGGCTGCCGCGAGCAAACTGATGGCTGTCACCTTGCCGTCCTCGTCTTGAACGTAGTCTTCGACCGCATAATCATAGTTATAGTTTATGCTCTCGTTTCCGACGAAGTCTCTAAATTCGTACGGGAGGTTGAGTCTCAGCTGTTTTTCACTTATCGGAGGCATTTCAAGCGACCTGAAATATGTGCTGTACTCAGGCAAAATTAAGGCGCATCGCTTACCGCTGAACCCTCCCTCCTTCTTCATATTTTTCAAAAATTGTGAGAGGAACTCCGGCGAAATAATATCACTGCCATCCACGAGATTCTCAGGGAGACGCGAAATAAGGATTTTAGCCTTTTTCCCGCCCTGATACATCGTGGTGATTCCGTTTCCTATCTCAATCCCGATATAGTTTTTAGCCACAAACTATTCTCCTGAAATCCGATCTAAAAAAGACTTAAATATAAATTAACTACTTCATTTCCGACGAGCATTCCAAGAAAATATCCAACTGAAACGGCAGGTCCGAAAGGTATCTGTTTTTTTTCATTCTTTTTTGACAACATGCCAAAGATGATGCCTATGATCGCGCTCATGAAGAGCACGAGAACATTCACAGACCAGGCGAAATACATTCCCGCCATGAAAAACAGCTTGATGTCTCCTCCGCCCATAGTGTCTTTTTTTAGAATTTTATCGAGGATGAGCGATAAAACGAGGAGCGGAAGCGACACTGAAAACGCCCCTATTAAACTGAGCTTTAACTCTGCAAGTATATTTCCCGATATCAGAATAAAAATTATTCTGTTAATAATTCCGATGATGATGAATCTGTCGGGAATTATGTGCTCATCCAAATCGCAAAGCGTGACGCAGAGCAGTATCGAGCAGAGCACGATAAGCTCAAGCGTCCTCAACGTCAAATCGTACTTGGCCAAGACCAAGACATACGCGATGCCCAACACGAGCTCGCTCAGAGGATACCTCGCGCTTATTTCAGAACCGCAGTATCTGCATTTACCCCTAAGAAGAAGCCAGCCAAACAGCGGAACCAAATCAAGCGCCCCCAGCCTGTGTCCGCATGACATACAGTGCGACCTTCCTCTCACAATGGGTTCTCCCGAGAGCACCCTCATCGCTACACAGTTAAGAAAGCTGCCCATCGTTATGCCGATTAAGAAGGTTACGAAAAAACAAAACAGCGTAAAAGATATCGACGAATAGATTGTCATACGATCATTCTTTCAAAAATACAATAACCCCCGAAGATGCACCCCTACATCTTCGGGGAAATGATTTATTGTTTTGCGTTCCTTATCACCGGGCTAGCATCCGGTGGTGAATTTTACTATTCTATTAAGGTGTGCCTGCAGTCCACACTACAGTAACCGCATCGGTATCCCAACCTACTGTCCAATACCCAGGCGAATCCGTTGGACCAGGGGGATTAAAGCCAGTAGGCCAGTCGAATGTAACTGTCCAACCATCTTGTGTTTGTTTTTGAACAACATTCTTTGTTTCAGAACCATCACCAAGCAAAGCATCAGCCGAAACTTCTGCATATGCTGCACGAAGATTTGCCGCGTCCACTGCTTCTCTCGCCTTTTCAAGTTGAGCGCCGAATACAGGAATGGCAATCGCTACCAGCACGGCGATGATGGCGACGACGATGAGCATTTCCATCAAGGTAAAGCCTTTATTGTTCATCTTTTTCATTAATTTTTTACTCCAATCTTTTTATCAAATATTTCTTTTTGGGGGTGTATATTTTAATCGGGCATGGGGGTGACCCGATAAAACCGCATATCTCCACTTTCTATACATAAATCATAAATTACTTATGAATGGTAACGTGCGCTACAACCACATCATCTTTACTCTATCCAATGCTGCCATACATACTAAACATAGGCAGATATACCGAGAGAAGTACGAATATTGCTAATACTGCCAGCACTAAGATGATCGCCGGTTCGATCAATTTGATCACCCTGCTTGTCGCATACTCGACCTCAGTATCGTAATAATGCCCTACGACCTCAAGGGTATGCTCCATTGAGCCTGAATCCTCACCTACAGCCGTCATCTCGACGAGAAGCTCCGGCATCTCTTTCACCTGTCTGAGGGCGATTCCTATCGAATGACCTTGCTCCACAATAGCGACCGTCTTAAGTATTTCGTCGGTAACATAGGCGTTCTGCAACGACCTCGCGGTGATTCCGAGCGCCCTGACAGCAGGAATACCGGCAGCAAGCATGGTGGAGAAAGTATTTGCAAACTGGCTTGCCGTATTCATGATGCTTATCTTGCCGAAAAGAGGTATTTTCAATTTAATCTCGTCAAATTTGATGGCCCAGCTTTCTTTCTTTTTTAAAAGTCTATAGGTGATGATCAGGGCTACAATAATGCATATCATAGGTAAAGCCGCGACCTTAAAGAAACCTGACATAGCGATCAACATTCTGGTCGGCAACGGAAGATCGACGCCCATTTCCATGAACACGGTCGTAAATACCGGCACGGCATATCCCATAATAACAGCAATGACTATGACGGCGACTATTATTACAAGAATCGGATAGGTCAGCGCAGACTTGACCTTGCCGGCAATATTGGCTTTCTTTTCAAAGAAGTCCGCCAATCTGTCGAACGCCATCTCAAGTGAACCCGACTCCTCGCCCGCCCTTATTGTTTCGATAAAGCTGGTGGGCAGGTTTATTGCTCTCGCCTGGAAGCTGCCTGCTAAGTTATATCCTGCAGTTACATCTTCAGCGACGGAAGCGAGAATATGCTTAAGCGCCTTGTTGTCTGATCTCACGCCTACAAGCTCCACTGTTCGGGCTATCGGAAGTCCCGCCGTGAGAAGAATGGAAAACTGCTGGCACATGAGGGCTATATCTTTGTCTGTTACTTTGCCCTTGCCTTCTTCTTTCGCAAAAAGGTCAAAGCTCGCGACTTCCTTGATGTCGACAATGATGCCGTATTCTGCTTTCAGCTTGATTACCGCGTCATTCTTGTTATGAGCCTTAATCACGCCCTCGACCTCTATGCCTCCTTTTGACAAGGCTTTGTACTTGTAGGTTACCATGTTCTTTCTCTCTAATTCTTATTATTGAAATAAACCCTAAATTACTTTTAGTTAAACAAGAGTGCCTATCTCATGATCCTGTCAAGGCCTATTGACGTCGCCAAACTCGACATGCCTATAAGTTTTTTAAGAAAATCTGTATCGTGTGCCGCCTCTACAGCTACCTCTTTCGATATAGCGCCCTTCTTAACGAGGTTTGCAAGGGAATTATCCATAGAGATATTGCCTTCCGCCGCAGAAGTCTGAATCGCGTTAGCAATCTGAGGCGTCTTGCCCTCTCTTATCATGGCCCTGATTGCGGAGTTAGGCACCATGACCTCACAGGCAAGCACCCTGCCCTGTCCGCTTGCAAGAGGAAGGAGTTGCTGCGAAAGCACAGCTCTTAGTGTCCTGCTGAGCTGAAGCCTGATTTGCTGCTGTCTTTCCCCCGGAAAAACATTTACTATACGGTCTATGGAGTCCGCCGCACTGTTCGTATGAAGCGTGGCAAAAATCAAATGCCCTGTTTCTGCGGCTGTCAAAGCCGTTTCAATCGCATCCTGACTTCGCGTCTCGCCTATCATGATGATGTCGGGGTCTTCACGAAGTATCGCCTTTAGCCCGGTCTCATAGCTTGCGGTATCTGTCGCTATTTCCCTCTGGTTGATGGTGCATTTGTCTGAGTGATAGATGTATTCGATCGGATCCTCGAGCGTGATAATGTGCTGTGCTCTCGTTTGATTGATTCGGTTAAGGAGTGCCGCCAAGGTAGTGGATTTACCTGAGCCCGTTTCTCCTGTTACGAGTACTATGCCTCGCGGATACTTTGCGAATTCGCAGCAAATAGGCGGCAAGCCGAGCGTTTCAATTTCAGGTATTCTGTCGGACAAAATACGGATCGCGGAGCTGATATGCCCTTGCTGTCTGAACACATTAAACCTGCAGCGGATATTGTCCGCAAAAGTCCCTGCCGCATCGACCTCTCCGACTGACTCAAGCAGCTTGTATTTTGCACCGAGAAGCTGCTTGGCTATATCATCGCAATCCTCATGTGTGAGAACATAGTCGTCATAGTTCTTGAGGGTTCCGTCTACTCTGATTCTGACAGGAAGCCCGTACACGACATGTATATCCGATGCCCTTCGTATCTGTGATTCTTTGATTACATTTATTATCTTCATTTCATCATTCTCGTTCGATAGTTTTCGAACTATAATAAACAATGGTTATTTTTTTATAAATCTGTAGTGTAAACGATTCTTTTCGCCTCACTCACCGTCGTCGTGCCTTCTAAAACAAGTCTTAGGCAATTCTGACTCATCGTTTCGAAATTTGGGGAACGATAAATTGCTTCCTCGAGCTCGTGATGCGGTGCGTTTTCTCTGAACTTCTGTTTAATTTCTGAATTCAGCACCAACATTTCGAATGCTGCGGTTCTGCCGCGATAGCCTGTGTTCAGGCAGTCAGGGCAGCCTCTTCCTCTGTAAAACTTGACATCCTTTGACTTGTCAGGATCAAGACCCATTGAAATGAGTTCGTCCTCGTCAGGTGTGTAGGATTCTTTGCAGTTTGGACAAATCTTACGCAAGAGCCTCTGCGCTATGACACCCTTAAGAGCGCTCGCGATGAGGTAAGGCTCAACGCCTATATCGAGCAGTCTGTCGAGAGTCGCAATAGCAGAATTCGTATGTATGGTCGATAATACCAAGTGCCCCGTTATGGCGGCACGCATTGCTATTTCGGCTGTTTCTCCGTCACGGATTTCGCCGACAGCTATGATATCCGGGTCTTGACGAAGTATCGCCCGCAGACCAAATGCGAATGTCATGCCCACTTTTTCGTTTATCTGCACCTGATTCACTCCGTCGATATCATATTCTATTGGGTCTTCAAGGGTCACTAGATTGACTTCCTCACGGTTAAGATCACTCACCATCGTGTACATAGTGGTCGTTTTTCCTGAACCGGTCGGGCCGGCAATGAGTATGACACCGTTGGCGTTAGCAATAAGTTCGTTATAATTGTCTAACAGCTTACCGGTAAGTCCAATTCCGTCGCTCGTAAGGAGCGACGCAGACTTTTCAAGGAAACGGATAACCACTTTTTCACCGTATTGGGTTGGAAGAGTGGAAATTCTGAGGTCTATATCTCTCCCCTTGACTTTTATCTGAGAACGACCGTCCTGAGGTATTCTCCTCTCAGCGATATCCATTTCGCCCATGATTTTAATTCTGGATATTACAGAAGATTGAAGATTCTGAGGAACGGTAAGAATTTCGTGAAGCACACCGTCTATCCTCATTCTGATGACGAATCCGTGCTCTCTCGGCTCCATGTGAATATCGGAAGCATTCTCCTGCGCACCGCGCTCTATGATCGAATTGACAAGTCTGATTCCCGGTGCGGCTAGTTCATCAATTTCACCTGACTCAACTAAGTCGCCGATCGGCTGAACAGAGTCAATATTCATAGACCTCTGCATCTCGGCTATAGCACGGCTTACGTTCTCGTTTCCGTAAAGCACATGGATCGCCCTGTTTGTTGCGCTCTTCGTGGCAATCATCGGTATGACGCGTTTCTTCGTCGCCGATTTGACTTCTTCGATTGCCACGAAATTCAGAGGGTCGGACATTGCCACATAAATCGTGTCTCCTGCCACCCTCACAGGCACGACCTCATGCTTCCTCGCAATGTTCTTAGGAAGAAGCTGAGCCATCTGAACAGGAATATCAACTTTGGAAAGGTCAATAAAATCAACACCTAATTGATATTTAAGCACATCTATGAGCTGTCTTTCGGTAATAATCTTATTGTCAATCAAAACCTCGCCAAGGCGTTTTTCCTGTTCTTTGCCGAGAGCAAGCGCCTTCCCGAGCTGTTCTTCAGAAATAACACCCGCATCCGTTAAAATTTCACCTAATCGTTTATACGCCATAGTTTTTCCCTTGGTTATCAATATACTCTAATTCTATACTCTCGATTACACCGCAATCTTCAAACCTATGAACACATCATTAATTGTCCTAAGACTCAATGTCTATTTTATCTCGAGGTTTATTCCAGCCATCAAAGGAATACCTCTCTTGATGTTACATGGTTCATTTTACCATCTGGAATAATACATCGTTCGTCACATTTCGAACGCTGAGCAATCACTTGCCATTGTAACTCATTTACTCTTACTCTGGGTAATCATTAGCCATTGTAACTCATTTACTCTTATTTACTCTTATTTGAAAGGCGCAAAACCTCCTCCGTCAGATGAAATAAGAATTGACGACAGAGCCGTCTTACGAATACTGAATGAAAAACGTCCTGCGTTGCAATAAGGGCAAGCGGGACTTCTTTATGGAGGCCTCCATAAAGATTTTTTGACATAAAAATATCCGGCGAGGACCTACTTTTCCGGGCCGTCTCCAGCCAGGTATTCTCGGCACGGGAGAGCTTAACTTCTGTGTTCGGGATGGGAACAGGTGTGGCCTCTCCGTTAGTCTCACCGGAATGGTTGGAAGCGCTGGGGTTGCGCCTTCAAAACTGCATAGAAGGAGTCTTCATGACGGGACTTGTGAGAAGGTTATGAGGGAAAAGACTTCTCTTTTCATGTGGTTCTTAGGGTTGTGTGTCAGGGTTAGATGTCACGTTTTGAACCTTTTACTTCTTGTGGTCAAGTCTTCGGTCTATTAGTACCGGTCAGCTGAGCGTATTGCTACGCTTACACACCCGGCCTATCAACCTGATCGTCTGTCAGGGACCTTATCACATTACGTGGGGAAATCTCATCTTGAGGGGGGCTTCACACTTAGATGC
>MTKW01000504.1_pt1 | contig 95958 bp, 73 predicted proteins | sample 1042761 | NCBI WGS metagenome assembly MTKW01 (sample SAMN06205366, study PRJNA360243) | anaerobic digester metagenome | biome: Wastewater treatment plant; feature: Anaerobic digester sludge; material: sludge; isolation source: anaerobic digester fed with sludge from wastewater treatment plant ... | reverse complement strand
CAGCGTTTGAGTCGATTCTTGATTGCCTACTCTACTGTACAGATTACTTTGGCATTCAGCGCGGTTTCTAGTCGTTCGCACCGATATTGAGTGGACGACCTTCATAACTCATCTCATTCACACCGGTCACCTTGCCTCCGTAAATAGTGCATACTTTCCAGAGCGTTCCCTCTTGTGAAGGCACCGTGAAGACGAGAGGTTGCGGAGAACCCGCAAATTTTACGGAGACTGTAGCGCCGGAATCGGCCAGCGCCCGTGAACCGCTCTCTTTCGCCGTATTGCTGAAATCGTGAACATACACGGTAAAGGGTATGTCGGGTGTGAGCGCGTTGACCGCGATCACCTCGGGTCCGTAACCGGTACTGCTTTCCTGCGTGAGGGCGAGATTGATAATCTCATAGTCCCACTGACGGTAGCCTTCAAAGGCGAAGATATGGAAAGATGTACCGTCGCCTCCGAAAGGCGCCGTGAGGTGTAAGTCGAGGTCTTCAGGCGCAGCGCCCCATTCAAGCGTAATCGACTCTACAACCCCTGAGTCGGGCGGAGCGGTAGCGAGCGGCTGAAGCTCAATAACGCCTAAGTCGGTAACGGCTCCCTCCGCGACGACGAAGGAGTCGATATAGGCCGATTCGTAGCCCTCGGCAGCAATCGTAAAGGGCGACATTGTTCCGGAATCTTGCCCGAGCGTGTCGACCCAGTAGATAAATTCTCCTTCGATCTGCGCCAACATATTCTCGTCGTACGGCCAGTCAAAGTACGTGTCTTCAGCGTCTGCCGGTGCACCGTCAAGCCATGTGAGGTCGACAAACCTGAACGACGGGATGGGCTGTTTCGTCACGGCATCGTAAACGAATCCGGCAAAACCGCCACATCCTTCTTCGGGTGTGAACGGTGTGTGACCGGGCAGTCGGATGACGCCGTCATTGGGGTCCGGTCTGACCGGCTGCGGTCCGGGATCAGTGGAAGTACCTATACGTTTAAGGTAGATGACTCCCGCATCCGTTACTTCACCTTCTTTGACGATGACGTCACCGACGATGCCGGTCTCGTAACCGTCCGCTGTGATGGTGATGTTCTCGACGACATCCTGTGAGTCGGTCTTCGCCCAGAACAAGTACTCACCTTCCAGTTTGGCCAGTATATCCGGGATCGTAGGCGGGAAGACATAATTGAATGGATCGAACTGCCTGCCTTGGTACGTAAACGCGATCGAGAAGTTCGGAATCGGTCTCTTCGTAGCGTCGTCATAGACGAAACCTGTGAACCCGCCTTTGCCTTCTTCAGGCGTGAAAGGCGTGTGACCGGGAAGCCGGATGATCTCTTCGTTCTCCGGTTCAAGCGCGATGGTACCGAGGTTGACGACCGATCTGTCTCTTACGGTGAAGGGCGGCACTTCATACGATTGATAGCCTAACGCTTCAATCACTAGATCGCTGACGAGCGTTTCACCTCCATTCGTAATGACGAGCGAGAAAAACTCGCCCAACCGTTGTGCATCGTAGATGTCAGGGTAAGGGAAGGAGAAGTCCATATTGACGACTTGTCCGTTCGCATCCGTGAAGCGAAGCGAGAAGAGGGCGAGGCGGTTACCTGTTTCGGCATCGCAAACGAATCCGGCGAATCCGCCCATGTTTTCAGGCGGGGCGAATGGGGTATGTCCCGGGAGCCGCACGACACCGGGGCCCAGCGGTGTAGGCGGTCCGGGATACGGCGTAAACTTGGGATTGGGAATCACTTGATCCGGTGGAACTTGCGGGGGATCCCCCGTCCTGGCGTAATCGGAGGACAGCGCGGCATTGACGACGGGGATGAGGTTTTCGCCGTCCGTCGTAAACGTGTCGGTCTCCTCCATGAGGATCGCCTTGACTTCGGACGCCGTATATTCGGGGTGTGCTCCGTAAATGAGAGAGGCGACGCCCGCCGCCATCGGAGAGGCCATTGAAGTGCCCGATATGGAGGCGTAACCCTGATCGGGTATCGTGCTGAAAATATCTGATCCCGGTGCCGCGACGTCGATGATCGAACCGTAGTTGGAGAAATCGCTGAGTCGGTAGGCGTATTTGATGCGTGAGTCAACATCGTCGTCGAAATTGATTTTCGTGTTTTCGATTGACGCGACGATGACCGTGTGGCGGCGTGCGGGATCTGTGCCCGTCATGATTCTGTTCATCTCGTAATCGTAAGCGTCGTGAGCCTTGTTGCCTGCCGCTTTGAAGACGAGAAAATCGTAACCGAGTTGTTCAAGCCTGAGACAGAGATCTCCATATGCCTGTGTTTCGATGTATTCGTGTTTGCTGCCCGGTTCGGAGGGTTCGCAGTCACCGACGCTGAAGTTGATGACGCGGCATCCCTGTTCGACGAGCGTGGTGAGCGTCACCTCGAGTTCGAAGGAGGTCGTCACGTTCCACATATCGAGCTCGCCCGTATCTTCATTGACACCCATGTGCCAATAGTGGAAGAAGTACGGTACCGTATTCCAGTTCACGCCTGCAGCGCCGATCTCGTTGTCGCCCTTTTCGGCCATAATGCCGGTGACGTGGGTGCCGTGTTCCTTTTTGCCGAAGTAGTTGGACCCTTCCGATTTTTTAGATTTTGCATAGTAGAGTTCGAGATCGTCGATCGTTTCCAACGTATGCGTCGGGAAAAGATAGATGTTCGATCGATCGACGCCGAGATCTTCATGGTCGTATTCCAGACCTCCGTCGGCGATGCCGACGGATATGGGCGTAAGGCGGTCGATTCCTTGCCATACGAGCGGCGCGCGGATGACTTCCAATCCCCAATTGTTGCCGTCGGGGTTGTTGATATCCCAAGAATCGAACAACTTGTCGTTCGGGTAGAACTGTGTCTCCTCGCGATCGTAGATGTAGTTGAACTGCGCGCTCGTGACATTCGGTGATTCGAGGAGAGTGTTCAGGATCGCTTCAAGTTCTGTTTCATTGGTGCTTTTATACCGGAACTGGTAGCGGAAGACGGACGGGATTTCACCAACAATTATTCCGCCGGTCTCGGCTGCTAGCGCTTCAGCCACGGACCGGTCACTCCCGTAGTTAAGCGACACGAGTATTTCATTCGTCAGGATCGTCTTTTCAATTGTCTCGTCACTGATGCGTTTAATTTTGGAGCGATCGGGTAGTTCCGATATGCCGGAGGCGTAGTGGAGGTTGAACGGAATCGGTTTAGACGTTCCGAACATCGTCTTCACCCTGATGTAGAGAGTGTGATTTCCTATTTTCGCATTGTGATCGGTGCGCTCCCAGGGGCCGCGTTCCTTGTACGAATCGTTGATTGCTTTGTCGAGGCTGAGCTTAGGGAAACTGCCCGTTTTCTTGAACAGTCCGCCCTCCAAATCCTCTAGCGGCGTGTAGGCGTCCAAGTCGGACGGATCGGACGGGTCGAGCGCGTACGATATCTCTCGTATCAACTGATTTGTCTTGATAGAAAATGACAGATCGCGAATCGTTCCGTCAATCGTCTGTCGCTTGCCTTCAAGCTGTACGACGGGCCTCAGCGGGAGCGAATAGATGAGGAAACCCGCAACGAGAAGGAGTAATAACGCGAGCAACGACAGGCCGATGATCATACCTTTTTTCTTTTTGCGTTTGGGAGGCTGTGGCCGCGGCGCCGGACCGCCTGTCCATGCCGGCTGCTGTGGCGGCATCGCATAGGGCTGAGGAGGGGGGTATGTCGGCATGCCGGGCTGTTGGGGTGCTTGCTGCGGATAGCCCGACGGCTGATAGGGAACGGATGTGCCGCCCATGACCGGAGGTGGTGTCGGCGCGTATCCCGCCTGCGGAGCCGGCGGGGAAGGCGGCGCGTATCCTGCCTGTGGCTGATGTTGGGGAGGCGGCGCGTATCCTGCGTGTGGCTGATGTTGGGGAGGCGGTGCATGGCTCGCCTGTGCGGGAGGTGACGCGTTTGCGTCGGCGGTCTTCTGAGGAGTAAGCGCTTTTCCGCACATGATGCAAAAACGCGTATTTTCCTCGTTCATGTGACCACAGTGTTGGCATTGCATCGACAATTCTCCTTTCAGGAACGGTTCAAATTCGTTGCGTACGAGTTGAATGATTTCTGTTTTATATTATAGCGGTTAATCATGTGGTATTCTTCATAATAATGTTAAAAGGAGGTGACGCTCGATGACTGAGACACCTGACACTATTTTGAAGGAACTCTACAGCGTCGTACAGGAGCGGGCGAGATCGCCTGAACCCGGTTCGTATACGAATTATTTGCTCGACAAGGGCTTGGACAAAATACTGAGTCGCTTAGGGACGCAAGCCTTAGAGGTTATTATCGCGGCGAAGAGCGGGAGCAAAAGCCGCATTGTCGACGAAAGCGCCGATCTGATCTATCACATGATCGTGCTGTTTGCGGCTTCCGACATACCGCTTTCAGATCTGGCGGCGGAACTGCGCAAGCGTCGTTCTCATTCGGAAAGCGGTTCCGATTCGTTTTGATACCGTTTCAAAGAATTGCCGATGTCATCGCGTGATACAATAAGGATGCATTCGCCGTAGCCGGATCTCGTTGGCAGAAGACTGTCCGGCACGAATCATTCTAAGAACGGAGCCCTCATGTCTGAAGAGCAAAAACAAAGAGAAAATGTCAAAAGCCGCGAGGTCGTGCCGCGCGATAAACCGCGTTCCGCCGACAGCAAGCAGCCGACGGAGAAGCGCTCGAAGGGCGCGTCCGGAGGGCAGAGTCGACAGCGTTCCGGAAAGCAGCAAAGACGCCGAAAGAGTCAGCGCACCGCGAGATCGGCGGAAGTGCAGGGCGAACGGCGTGAGCGGCAAAGCCAGCAAAAGAAGCGCCGTCCTCAGCAACAAAAGAATTTAAGTAGTTCCGACGCGCAGCGAAAAGAGATACCGGCGAAAACGAAAAGCGATGATCAACAGAAACAATTACCGGGAGATGTAGACAAATCTCAAGATATTAAACAAGCGAGAGATGAAGCGCAAAGTCCCGCGCAGGACCGTCGCAAAGAGATGCCCGCCGTATCCGAGCAAATTGTCCGCGGCGGCGACCGGTCGCGGCGTGACCGCAGAAAACGAGTGAAGAGAGATATCACGTTCCGCGCTGAGGAAACGGTGGAAGACATTATGCGCGACATCACCCGCATCGAAAAAGATATCCAGATCGATATCGACAGTATTCGCAATCAGAAACTCGATTTATAAAGAATCAGTTCGTGAAAAGAATCGACGACTTAAAAGACCAAGCGCCGTTGTGGAGCGCGCTCTGTCGGCAGGCAGATCGCGTTTCGTTTCATATTCCGGCCCACAGGCAAGGACGCGCTTTTTCTCGGGAACGGATCGAGTCGTTCGCACTTTGCGATACGACGGAGCTTGAGCGAACGGGAGATCTGGCCGCCCCGTCGGGACACGTTCGTCAGGCATACGATCTCGCGGCGACGGCGTTCGGTGCCGGCGAAACGTGGTTCATCACGACAGGGACGACGACAGCGATCCGCGTCATGCTCGCCAGCGTGTTGCGCGAAGGAGACGAGATCATCATCGCGCGCGCCGTACACATGGCAGCCGTCCACGCTGTCGCGCTTCTCGGTCTGATTCCTCGCTTCGTGATGCCTGTCGATGAACCTCGATTCGAAGACGGACAACCCGATACGGCATCTTTCGTCGCCGCGATGCAAGCCTCTCCCAAAGCGAAAGCCGTTTACGTGACATGTCCCGATTACTACGGGCGGACGATCGATTTGCAAGTTGTCGCAGCCGAGGCGCATCGACGCGGCATGGTTGTGCTCGTCGATGAGGCGCACGGCGCTCACTTTGCCGCGGCTCCCGACGTGCTGCCGCCGGCGGCTCTTTCTCAAGGTGCCGACCTCGTCGTCCAGAGCGCGCATAAGACGTTGCCGGCCTTGACGCCCGCGTCGCTCCTTCACCTCTCAAGCGAGAGCGTCGCCAACGCGAGAATATGTCCGCGCCGCATCGGCGCAATGGTTCGCGTTTTCCAGACATCAAGTCCGTCTTTTATGATCGCGGCGAGCATCGATCTCGCACGGGCTGTGCTGTCGGAGACAGGTGATCTGCCGTGGCGACGGATCGTTGACCTCAATCAGCGATTGATTGATTCTCTTCCGCCGTATTACCGACGCGTTTCTCCCCCCGGTTCGGACAGGGCGCGACTCGTCATCGACTACTCGCGACTCGGTCGAAGCAGGGCGGAGATGGCGGAGGAACTTGATCGCGCGGGCATCGACGCGGAGCTGATCGATCATCGCCGCGTCGTCTTTATCCCGGCGATCGATCAGCCTGATGACGATTACGACATCTTGACGCGTACGCTGTGTTCCGTTTTCCCGATCAAAGATGCCGCTGAGATCGAGCGGCACGTGCGTCGCCTTGAGGAGTTGGAGGAGGCGCGCGACACGCTGTTTTCCTCTCGTCCGTTATGGCGGTGTACGCCGAGGAAGGCGCTTTTCGGCGATCTGCCGCCCGAAGAAAATCAGGGCGACCGACCTTCGCGATGTGCGACGAACGTGATCGCCCCGTACCCGCCCGGCATGCCGATCGCTTGGCCCGGCGAGCGAATCGATGAACGCCATGACGCGTACGTTCAGATGATGGAAGAGGGCGGCATAGCCGTGCGGAGCTGAGAGAAGAACGACATCGCCTTGTGGGATTTTCGTTCTCTTCCGGGGCGGGGCGACGTCGCGCAAGTCACATTTGGTCGGTCGTCTCCGTTGGCATATTCGCCATACGATGTATGGTAGAATTGTAAAGAACCGAGCGTGTTGTTCAATATTGACGTCGAGGAGTGTCATTCTGTTGAGAGCCGGAAAATTTATTACATTTGAAGGCATAGACGGATCGGGGAAGACGACCCAGATCAGATACTTGGCTGATTACTTGGAATCGTTGGGTTATGAGGTACTGTTGTTGCGCGAACCGGGCGGCACGAAAATCAGCGAAGAGGTTCGCCGTATCCTGCTCGATATGAAAAACGAGGGCATGGAGCCGGAGACGGAGCTTTTTCTGTTCGAGGCGGCGCGTTCGCAGCTCGTACGTGAGGTGATCCGGCCTGCGCTGGAGCGCGGTGTCTGGGTCATTTCGGATCGTTTTCATGATTCGTCGACGGCGTATCAGGGTTACGGACGGGGGTTGCCGCTCGATATGGTGCATGAACTCAATAAACGGGCGATCGGCGACGCGGTGCCCGACATGACGATACTCATCGAGCTCGGGGCGGAGGCGCAGAAAAGTCGACTCGGCAAACGCCGTGTTGACGGACATAAAGATCGTCTCGATGTTGAATCGGAGGCTTTTAAACAACGTGTGTGCGACGGATTTCTCGCGATCGCGGAGGAAGAGCCCGATCGCGTGTTCCGTATTGAATCACAGGATAAAAAAGAAGACACCGCAAGGCTCATTCGAGAACAAGTGAGGAGAATACTACTATGAAATTGATCTTCGCAATTGTAAGTGACGAGGATTCACCGCGACTGATGGCAGAAGTCAACCGCGCGGGCTATCGAGTCACGAAACTACACTCAACAGGTGGCTTTCTGAGATCCGGCAATACAACGCTGATGGCGGTGGTGGAGGATTCTGCGCAAGAGGAGGTGCTCTCCATCATTCGCGAGAACTCCAAGAGCAGAAAGGCTGCGATCAACGCCAATATTCCGCCTTCGACGATGGGCGCAGCGTATGTGCCGTATCCTGTCGAGGTCAATATCGGCGGAGCCACCGTGTTCGTCGTTCCCGTGGAGCATTTTGAAAAGACTTGAGGCTGTCGATGCCATCGACCATGCCGGAGCGGGTGACAGCGACCAATCAAGGAAGCAATGCTTTGTCATTGCGCTCGATCGCGTGTGCAGATGATCTGATCGATTCTCTGCGACAATCGATAACCGGCAATCCCTCGCCGATTTTGCTTGTCGGTGAAGAGGGAAGCGGAAAACATTACATCGCCAAGCGGCTGGCCGCCGCGCTTCTCTGTGACATGCCCGATGAAAAGGACGGAGCATGCGGACGTTGTCCGTCGTGCCGATCGTTAGTGGAGGGAGAACACTTCGACCTCATCGAGCTTGAGCCGCCCGAAGACAAGAAAACAATCGCCGTTGCGAGCGTCAGGGAAGAAGTTGCCGCGACGCTCCATATTTTTCCTCAACTTAGCCGGAGGCGCGTGTACATTATTTCCGCCGTTAAGAGCGATACGTTGAACGAACAAGGGCAAAATGCGCTCTTGAAACCGCTCGAAGATCACCCGGATTTCGTAAGATTCATCCTGTTAACGGAAGATCCGGAGAGGCTGTTGCCGACAATTCGTTCGCGTTCGCGCGTCATCCATTTGGGGCGGCGAACAGACCGGGAGATACGAACTATCCTCGAGGAGAGGGGAGAAGTTGATCGCGCGGCCGTTGACCTCGCCGTCCTTTATGCGGACGGACTTCCCGGCCAGGCGCTCGCCATCGTCGGCGACAAAGAATTTCGGGAGCTCCGCGCCGAGGTATTCGATTTTTTCCTTCAACTGTTTCACAAATCGAGGACGTTTGCCTTGACGGAGTGGCAGAAGCTCCTTCAAGATCGTGATGATAAGGCTGCCGGGACAAAGTTGCAGAAACATGAGAGAATACGGATTAACGATGTTTTGCGACTGTTGGAATCGTTTTCCCGCGATTTGCTTTTGCTGAAGGAGGCGATCCCTCAAGGGAAGCTCGTCAACTCGGACCTTGAGGAGCCGCTGAGAGCGGCATTGCAGAAATATCCCGCGACCGATCCCCTGCGTGCGGCGCTCCTGATCCAGGAAACGAGTCGGGCGCTGTCGGCGAATGCGCTTTTTGATCACGCTGTCGCGCGGCTGATGTTGGGGCTTCGACATTATCTCAGCGGACAGCCCGTCCCGGATCACGTGTATTTGAACGAAACGGCCGGTCTCGGATAGCGTCGCGCAAAGCAAGCATCGTTACAGTTATAATAGAGCTAAGTATGTCAGTAAGTGAGGGAGTTCCCGTTTGAACGATAGAGATATGGAAAATAACAGAATAGACGACGTGTACGAAACGCTTTCGGACGATGACGCGTTCGATGAATTTGACTATGACATCGATGTTGACGACACGTACGAAGAAGACAATGAGCTGGGTGAATCTGTTCGCGATGGTGATGACGCCGGTGGTGACCCTGTAATGATCGTCGGGATCAGGTTGCGAGGGCGCGGAAAGACGTACCACTTTTCGCCTGCCGGCCTGCCGATTGAAAGCGGCGACTGCGTGATTGTCGAGACGGCGCAGGGCATGGAGCTCGGGGTGGCATCGGATCATCCGCGCGAAGTCACCACATCGACGCTTAAATCGCCGTTGAAAGATGTGTTGCGACTCGCCACGAATGACGACCTTTGTCATTTCGATCAGAACAAAGTCCGCGAAAGAGAGGCTGCCGATATTGCGCGCGAGCGCATCGCCCATTACGGGCTCGAGATGTCGCTCGTCGATGTCGAATATCGGTTTGACAACAAAAAGATAACCTTTTTCTTTACGGCGGACGGTCGCATTGATTTTAGAGAGCTCGTACGCGACTTGGCGTCCATTTTCAGAACACGCATTGAGCTCCGCCAGATCGGTGTCCGCGACGAAGCGAGCATGGTCGGAGGACTCGCTGTCTGCGGGCGTGAGCTCTGTTGCAGCACTTATCTAAAAGAGTTTAAGCCCGTATCGATTCGTCTGGCCAAGGATCAGAATCTGTCTATGAATCCCGCGAAGATATCTGGTCTCTGCGGTCGGCTTCTTTGCTGTCTCAACTATGAACACGAAGCGTATGTCGACGCGAGAAAGCGTCTCCCGAAAAAGAACGCGCGCGTGGTGACACCTGATGGCCCCGGCGTCGTCGAAAGCGTCAACTTGTTGAAAGAAGAGGTGATCGTGCGCCTCGATCAAGAGACGGATTCCGCTGTCGCCACGTATTCCGTGGATGATCTCGACGTGACGCGACCGCGCGATAGCTCGGAATCGCATAAACGAAAGCGCAAAATATAGCCAAACAACTAATCGGTGAACGCAGATGGCGGAACAACCTTTGGATACGAAGACAAAGAAAAAGATCGATGTCAAAAAGATTTTGATCAGAGCGGCGATCGCCTTGGTATTGGCCGCCTTAGTGGCGGTGCCGATCCTCAGCCAGCGCAATAAATCGCTTTTAACCGTCAATACGACCGTCGTAAAAAGAGGCGACGTTGACGAGTTTCTCTCTCTTGAAGCGCGGCTCGTCCCGAAAGAGATCCAGAAAGTGATGGCGAGCGGTCAGGAGGTACTTCGAGTTTACGTCGAAGAAGGTGACGAAGTAAGGCGCGGGCAGCTTCTCATGACGCTCGATATGAGCGAACTGGAGAGAACGGTCGAAGAGCGTAAACAGGCGCTCGAGGAGCAGGAAAAACTGGCGCGTGACATCGAGAGCCTGATGGCGTCGCTCAAACGCGCCGGTTCTTCGCTCAATCTCGGACAAGTATCCAAACTGACAAGGAATGCGAATGAATTGCTCACAAGGTTCAACAAACTCGTCGCCGGCATGCAGGAGATGACGGATAGGCTGTCTACCCCGGATGCCGCGCTGATTAAAAATAGCCTTGAACGAATCAAAGATATCTTCAGGAACGACGACGAGCTGTCGGGACAAGCGACGAAACTCATCCGTGACATAGAAGAAGAGATCGGGCGATTGAGAGAATCGCCTTCCGACCTGCCGGACGAGACATTGCGCCTTTTAGAACTTCTTCAAGAGCAACTTCTCTGGATGAAGTCGATGCTCGAAGGCAACAAAACAGTACTGGAGATGGCGGATGGTTTGCTCGGACCTATGGCTAACGAGATTACCGATCCCTCTCTGACGGAACTGTCTCAGCAACTCGATGCGAGGCTTTCGGAAACGGAGCGGCTGATCAAACAAATCGATCAACTTTCAAAAGAAATCGAAGCTTTGATCGATGAGATCGAAAACGCGACGAAACTGCCGACGCCGACGACCGATGAAACGGAAGAGCCGAACACGGACGATACGACGTCCGAGAAACCGCCGTCAACGTCAAACAACGCGGGCGTCACGTTCGGTCTGCCGCGCCTCCAGGCGGGCGGAGTCGATTCGATGCTCTTGTCTCAAGGATCGGGAGCCGATATTCTTTCCTTACTGACGTCGGGGATGGGGCAATACGGACAGCTCATGGGGCTTGTCGATAATTCGTTGGAAGCCGCGGAGAAGGCGCTCGCCGATGCCGAGCCCGAGATCCGTGCCGATTTTGACGGTACGATCGTCCACCTCAACGTCAAACGAGGCGACAAACCGTCGCCGCTCTCGACGCAGAAGCCTCTCATGGAAGTTTACAAGCGCGGAGAATTCGAGGCGGTTTTCCAAGCGAACGAAAATGACGCGCATCGCCTGTCGAAAGGCGATAAGGTCAGTTACACCTTCTCAGGGATGGTTTTCCACGGCAAAATTGTCTATAAAGCGCCCATTGCTGAGTCGGCAAGCGACATTTCCGGATCGAGTTTCGATCTCGGAGGTATTCTCGGTTCAGTGGGCGGCATGTCTCCCACCGTGACCGTGCGCATGAGCGTTGAAGGCGATGATCTCGACAAATTGACGCCCGGTTTTAACATTCGCGCCGACATCGAGATCGGCCACAAGACGGGTGTTCTGACCGTTCCCGTGGAGTCGCTCATACGTGATCGCGGACGCGACTGCGTCCTGCGCCTTGATAACAATGAAGTTGTGAGTATCGTTCCCATCACGCTCGGATTACAGGGCGCAACGACCGTTGAGATCGTTTCCGGACTTGAAGCCGGCGACACGATCGCGGTCAACCCGAACCCCGACATTAAAGACGGAAGCCGCGTCGCCGTAAAGACTCATACGCCATGAATCCCCAGCACGTCATTACGACAGAACAACCGATCGTTAAGCTGACAGATTGTGTCAAAATCTACAGAACAGGTCAAATCCACCTTAAAGCGCTCAAAGGCGTCGACTTGACCGTTAACTCCGGGGAAATGACGGCCATTATGGGGCCGTCCGGATCAGGTAAGTCGACGCTCATGCATATCGTCGGATTGCTCGACGCGATGGATGAAGGGCGCTATCTCCTCAACGGTCGTGAAGTCGGGAGTCTGACGGGTAATGAGCAGGCGCGGGCGCGAAACGCCGAGATCGGTTTTGTTTTTCAATCATTTAATTTGCTTCCAAGCATTAATCTCCGCGACAATGTCGCTCTCCCCCTTATCTATGCCGGCGTTCCCGCCGCCAAACGGCGCGAGCGCGCCGAGGCGATGCTCGAAAGCGTGGGACTTCTTCCTTGGGCGGAGCACCGTCCGGGTGAGATATCGGGCGGTCAAAAGCAACGCGTTGCCATCGCGCGGGCGATGATCAACCGCCCGAGTCTTCTCTTGGCGGACGAACCGACAGGTAACCTCGACAGCCGGTCGGGGCGTGATATCATGGAACTCTTTGTCGAGCTCAATGAGGCGGGAACGACAGTTCTTCTTATAACGCACGATCAGGGGATTGCGGCGTATACGAGGCGCATCTTGATGATTGTCGACGGACTCCTGGTTTCCGACAGCGCAGGCGTCAACGCCGCGAATACAGTATTTGAGCAGGTGGACAGTGTTTAGGGAGATCGTCATGATGGCGCGAGGGGCGCTTCGCGTTAATAGAATGCGTTCTTTTTTGACGATGCTCGGCATCATCGTCGGCGTTGCCGCTGTGGTCACGATCCTTTCGGTCGGGCAGGGGGCGCGGAATCTGATTATGGAACAATTCGATACGGTCGGAACGGCTTCTTCCATGGTTTTCTGCCGGACGAATGTTCTGAACAACGAAGACGCATTTACCGTGGAGGACCTTGAGATGCTTCGCCGTCGCATTCCCAATCTTGTAAGTGTCACTCCGATGGCGATGGACACGGCGCAGATGAAAACGACGCGCGGTGAACAATCCGTATTTCTCTTCGGCATTGATGAGAATTACGTCCGTTTCATTGTAGCGGAAACGGTCTCGGGGCGGCTCTTCACGCCGCGCGACTTTAATTCGTCCACGGCGCGTATCGTGTTGACCGAGGAGAGTGCAGCGAAGATCTATAATTCCTATAATATCGATGGCGAAGTCGTTACGCTCATCAGCAGCGGACGATATCTCAATGCGACCATTGTCGGCGTTGCCCGCTCAAGTTTTCTGAACATGATGACGCAGGCCATGCCTGCGGAGATGATGGAGCAAGCCTCGGCGATTGTTTATATGCCGCTCAATACAATGCGGCAGCTCCTTGGTAGCGAGCCTGTCATCATGTCGCTCGCATTGCTTGCCGACGACGTCTCGGAAATCGATGCCGTCAATCGCCGGAGCCTCGAGCTCCTGCACGAGCGCCACAAGAATGCCGATCGGATGCCTTATCGGGCGATGAGTCTGACCGATGTCATGGAACAGGCGAATACGATCATCAATATCGTGACCATTTTCATCGTCGCTGTCGCCGCGCTGTCACTTCTCGTCGGAGGCATCGGCGTGATGAACATCATGCTTGTTTCCGTTATCGAAAGGACGCGAGAGATCGGCCTTCGAAAAGCGCTCGGGGCGACGCGCCGTGACATCTTGAACCAATTTATCGTCGAGTCCATCATTTTGACGACGCTTGGAGGGTTGATCGGCGCGATCACCGGCGTTGTGATCGCCAATATCGTCATGTTTTTGACGGATTTAAAGCCCGTTTTTACACCCATATCTTTTCTCTTAGCGGTCGGTTTTTCTGTCTCCGTAGGACTCTTTTTCGGCATCCGACCTGCCATGAAGGCAGCCGCTTTGAACCCCATCGACGCTTTACGCAACGAGTAGTGATGTAGTGTAGAGAAGACGTCTAGACTGCCCAAGTTTGTCTAAATAGCCCAAAAGTTTCAAAATCTTTCAACAAGGCGCCACTTTTTCGTAAATTTTTTAAATTAATATTTTTTATGGAAAGGGCAAATCTATAATTTTTTGAAAAAACATTGACAATCGGCGGTTAATATGTTTTTATCTAACAAATAGCAACTAATAATGAGAGGGGAAGAGTTCAGTGGATTATCATTCAATTATAGCGGTAATTGCTTTTAACGCTTCTGTAAACAATGTTTCGTCATCTTCCCTTATCCCCGCCTGGTTATATACACTTAAATATATATATGAGTAGGAACGTCCACGTCCGCTGATATCGGCCGGAATTTGGACTTTAAAATATGAGCTTAGTTGATATTAATAATAACATCAAATAGGCAGCAGGCACGATCGGAAACTAACGAAGATTACAAAAAGTCTTCAAAAAGCAGGCAAAATCAGGTAAATAACAATGCATTTTAGTTTTAATCGGGGGGTTATCCAAATGCGTAAAAGAAAGACATTCAGAAAGGGCATGGCCCTGTTCGTTTCACTTGTCATTCTGTTCGGCATGACCTGTTCGGGTGTGCCAACGTTCGCAGGTGAGACAGAGGTAGATCCTGTTGAAACAGTACAAGCTGCTGATCTTAACGAAGATTTGGTAGCTCAGGACGATAATTCAGCAGTGATGGATCAGTCTTCGGCTGAGGCGTCTATAGATGATGCTGGAGATACCGGAGATCCGGTACCGGAAGAGCCGAAACAGGAGGCACCGCAACCGGAGGAGCCACAACCGGAGGCACCACAACCGGAAGCACCGCTACTGGAGGAGCCACAACCGGAGGCACCGCAACCGGAGGCACCGAAGCTGGAGGGGTTACAATCGGCGGCACCGCAGCTGGAGGCACCGAAGCTGGATGATCTGAAATTGGAGGTACCGCAACTGGAAGCTCTGAAATTGGATGATAAGAGTGTTGGGGGAGAACCGTCTCTTAGAGGCGGATTTGCTCCGATTATCCCTGATCCTTTAGAACCTTCAGGCGGTTCTCCTTCAGGTAAGATAAATTACAACCTCTCTCCTTTGACTTCCTTTCCCGCTCAGGCACCTCCTTCTGGCAGTAAGGCAAATAGTTCTCATCCAACCGAACCAGGTGAAGTGAAGCTTTTCAAATATGCAGAACCTGTCGACGGAATGGTGAATGTTTGGGACATTACTTTAAGAATCGAAGGAAAAGATAAACCTACTACCAGCGATATAGTCTTGGTCATCGATAGGTCTGGCAGTATGTTAGTGAAAGATGGTGCGGGTGTCACCAGAATGCAAGCGGCCAAAAATGCGGCAAAACATTTTGTGGATAAGCTTTTGCCCAGTACCACCACCCGGATCGCAGTAGTATCTTTTGCAAGTGATTTTAGTACGGAAATTGCACTAACGAACGATAAGGAACAATTGATCTCCAAGATCGACGGGCTAAAAGCCAATGGTGGTACTTTTACACAAGCCGGCGTCAAGCAGGCGCAAGTAGTATTGGATTCAGTTCTAGAGAATGATAAAGCTGACAACAATTATATCGTTGTTTTGTCCGACGGAGTTCCTACGTTTAATTATCGGATCAACAACCGCAATAATTATTTGATTGATGGCGGACCCGGTATTCAAACATATGAAAAACAAACAAGCACCCTTGTCCCTGCAAGTGAATTTTTGTACACCCAATCAGCAACAGGTGCCGGAAACAGCATGTGGTATCAATATGATGCCGTGTGGGTATCTGGTCATTATGAATACCGTTACTACAACAGTGGAAACTGCGCTATTGCGGAAGCAGGTTTTGCGGGTAAAAAAGGTACCAACATTTTTACTGTTGGACTTCAAACCGAACCCATCGGCAGTGGTGTTCTTAACGACATGGTTCAGGGAAGCGGTACATTTACTGAAGTTAAAACTCTTGATCAGCTGAATCCTGTATTTGAAGCAATCGCTGGTCAAATAGGAGCGGCAGTCAAAAATGCTAAGATTGCTGATCCTATGGGGGGAGGATTCCAAATACCAGCAGGCGAAGTTAGCAAAATGATTGCTACTCAAGGAACGCCGATTTATGATGCGGCTACAAAGAAAATTACATGGAATCCCGGCACATTAACGGAGCCGATAGAGGCAGGGAGCGATATTAGGTTCGCACAACTCAAGTATACTGTGGAAATAAATGATGATATTTTGGATGTGACTCCGGATGCGAGTGGAAAGTATCCGACCAATGGTGATGCCAAGATTGAATACGTAGATGCTAACGGAAAACTTCAAGAAAAGCGATTCCCTGTACCTGAGGTTAACCCTGTCTTCTACAAGGTCGTAAAAGAACTTAGAGATAAAGACGATAAAGTCATTACCGCGGACCGTAATTTCACTATAGATGTCTCTGGTCGATGGGGTATGGAAGGTACTGCGGGTAAAAAATCGTACACATTGAATCCAAAAACGCAAGCAGAAACCAACTTTTTAACTGATTTGAGGTGGAAAGGCGAGTATAAATTTAGTGAGGATGTAGGAGCGTTAACGGATTACGAGATAGAATATTATGTCAACGGAGTTAAGCAAACAGGTGCTACTCCAAGCTTCACAATCGTAGATGGCAACACAGAAGATGTAGTAGTAAAGGTAGTTAATAAAGAAAAACCGGGTAGTCTAACAATTACTAAGGTTGTAAATCAGTCATCTACGAGTCAGACAGCAACGGGATCCTTTAATTTTATAGTTACAGGTCCAAACGATTATACGCAAACGTTCGATTTATCAGATGGAGATTCCAAGGTATTAGATGGACTTGCTAAAGGAACCTATACAATAAAAGAGATCACAACAGGTTGGTTCACAACAATTAAGGTTAATGATGGTACCCCTGTTATTGGTAACAGTTCGTCGGTGACCATTGATGTTGGTGCGTTAAACCAGTCAGTCACCGTGACGAATTCTCCCATTGACTTGGCGAACATTACGTCTCTAAGGTTTGAGAAGAAATGGGAAGGAGTGCCCAGCGGAGTCACACCTCCTCCCATTACTGTTCAGTTAAAGGCGAATGGTAATGACTACGGGTCGGCAAAAACTCTTACATATCCGAACACTGTATTGGAGTGGAAGAATCTTCCCTTAAATGATGAGGACGGAAACCCGATTGTCTATACAGTTGAAGAACTACCCATAAATAATTTTGAAGAAGGTGCGCCGGCATACACGGAAAGTTCAATTGAGGCAGTACGTTGTACACCAGGACAAAATCAAACGGACTGGCCGCTTCAGAATCCGACCTTTGTGATTACTCGTTTAACAGGAGGACCTAATCAACCTTTCGTTGTATGGACGTTGAATCATGTGCCAACTGCTGATCGTATTTCTTTCTTGAGAAAGGTCATAGCTGCTTCTAAACCGGATCATTTCAAGCAACCGCTAAAAGATCTTGAAGATTATCTGAATTCTGGCGGCGACTACTTCCTTTGGTTTGAGGGGGCTACGGTTAATGAAGATGTCAGGCCTGATGATCCTAACAAAGGGCAGATAACCATCAATATTACATTTAAAGACGATGGCTCGATAAACACTTCCACACTCACTTTCGAGGGAGAAAGCACCTGGACCCATTTTGCGGTAGGCGGCTATTCCTCAAAACTGGCAGAGATAACCAATACGTATAAAGCAACTGGTAGTTGGGCACCGGTCGTGACGAAGGTACTTGCGGGTCGTGAGCTCAAGGCAGACGAATTCAGCTTCCAGCTTAAGGACTCGAAAGGCGATGTGCTTCAGACGAAGAAGAACGCTTCGGACAACAAGGTAACGTTTGACGCGATTCCTTACACGCAGGCCGACATTGGCAAGACATACACGTACACGATTAATGAGGTAGAGGGTGATCTTGGCGGAGTCACCTATGACAATAAAGTTGTGACGGTATCAGTAACTATAGATGTTGATAGTTCCGGAAATCTGACGTTTAGTCCGACGTATTCTCCAGACACGGTATTCAACAACAAATATGCCGCCGACGATGCCACGGCCACGATTAGCGGTACGAAGGAGCTCACGGGCCGCGCACTGAAAGATGGTGAGTTCACGTTCGAGCTGTATGCTTGTGACGCAGAGGGTAAGATTGCGGACGGTGCGGTTGCTCTTGACAGCACGACGAACGCCTCCGGTAAATTCAGCTTCACGCTCACCTACAAGGACGGCCAGGAAGGGACATACTACTACGCTGTTAAGGAGAAGGACGAAGGTCTTGGCGGCGTCAGCTATGACACATCTGTCTTCGTGTACAAGGTAGAGGTAACGGACGATGGCGCCGGGAAGCTGGTTGCCAAGGTCAGTGATCCTTTAGACAGTGAGTTCAATAACAGCTACGCTGCGAGCGGCGACTGGGCAGCTAAGGTGACGAAAGCGCTAGAGGGTCGCGATCTCAAGGCAGACGAGTTCAGCTTCCAGCTTAAGGATTCTGAAGGCAAAGTACTTCAGACGAAGAAGAACTCGGTGGACGGCGATGTAACGTTTGATCCGATCGCTTACACTGAGAAGGACGCCGGGAAGACGTACACCTACACGATCGTCGAAGCGTTGCCGGATGCTCCTGAATGTGGAATGGAATATGATCTGATGGTCGTGACGATCACGGTTACCGTTGAGGACGCCGGTGACGGCACTCTGAAGGTAACGCCGGTTTATTCTGACGACACGGAGTTCAACAACAATTACGATCCTGAAAAAGTGAACGTCTTTGGCAAGAAGAATTGGGATGATAACTATGATCAGGACGGCAAGCGCCCTGAGAGCATCACGATTCGTCTGTTCGCTGACGGCGTGGAGATCGATCATAAGGTAGTAACGGAAGCGGACGGCTGGGTCTGGGGCTTCACAGATCTCATGAAGTATGATGACTGGGTTGAGATTGAATACAGCGTCAAAGAAGATCCGGTACCTGGGTACGATACGTCAGTTGATGGCTACAACGTCACGAACACGCATGAGCCGAGCAAGATCTCTATCGATGTGCTCAAGCGCTGGATGGACAACGACGATGAGGCAGGTCTAAGGCCTGAAAGCATCACGATTCGCCTGTTTGCTGACAATGTTGACACGGGCAAGATGTTAGTTCTGACAGAGGACGTTGACTGGGCGGGTACGTTCTCCGACTTGGATGAATACAAGGATGGGGAGAAGATCGTCTATACCGTCAAGGAAGATGAGTTCGACAGCAGATATGATTGATTCTGAAGTTGAAGGCAATGCGGACGAAGGCTTCGTTGTCTGGAACTCCCTCGTGTTGGATGCAACAATAGTTAATGTCAATGTAACCAAGGAATGGGTAGACAATAACAACGAGGCAGGTCTAAGGCCTGAAAGCATCACGATCAGGCTCTTCGCTGACGGCGTTGATACGGGCAAATCGTTAGTCTTGACAGAGAAGGTTGGCTGGAAGGGTGAATTCCCCGGCCTGAATAAGTACAAGAATGGCGTTGAGATCAAATACTCCGTCAAGGAAGATGAAGTCGATCGTTACGATGCTGAAATTATCAGTGACAATGGCCTAGACTTCCTCATCAGGAACTGCCCCGTGCTGGATGATGTCGTTCCTAAGACAGGTGAGAGCATTGGCACCTACTGGATGCTGGGCATTGGCCTCATGATGGCCGGAGCCGGTACACTGTTGCTGATCGAGATTCGGAGGAGAAAGGCTGCGCGGAAAAGCTAAGCTAACAATTACATAGGCGCAAGCTTGGGGGCCGTCTCAATATGAGGCGGCCTCTTTCTTGGACGGTTTTTCGTATTCTTTTGCGTCATCGGTCGGATATCTTTTGCAGAAGTCGGAACTCCGTGTTATGCACGTTTTTCTTCTCTCTATTCTTTTGGGCATTTGCAGTCGGCAAATTGCCTTCCCTGTACAAAAGTAGTTCTAGAAAAGGGTTGTGGCATGTGGTATGATTTGTTCGTAACATTGTGAGACTTGGAGAGGTTTTATCGAGCCTCAACCGCAAAAAGGAGGGTCTGTCTATGCCGCATGTTATTGGTGATGAGTGTATCATGTGTGGATCATGTGCAGCCGAGTGTCCCATGGAGGCGATTTCTCAGGGAGATACGCAGTATGTTATCGATCCTGAAGTTTGCATTGACTGTGGAGCATGCCAAGCCGTTTGTCCTGTTGACGCGATCTCTGAAGCATAATATTCAGTCAGCGTTATGAGACGAACATGGGCTGCCTTAAACAGGTGGCCTTTTTTTGTCATGGTTGAGAGGGATTGTGAGATGTCGGAAGATATCGCATTGCGTGAGGAAGGTGACGGGTTGCGAGATGAGGTCGGCACGTTATATCTTGTGGCGACGCCTCTCGGCAACCGTGAAGATATGAGTCCGCGCGCAGCACGCATTCTCGAACAAGTCGCTTATGTCGCGGCGGAAGACACGCGCACGGCGGCGAGGTTGTTGTCGGAGCTCGGCGTCGGCAATCGCCTTATCAGCTACTACGAGCAGAATCAGCACGCGCGTCACGAAATGCTCTTGCGCGATCTTCGAGCAGGTCGCTCGATCGCAGTGATCTCCGAGGCGGGCATGCCCTGTATCTCCGATCCGGGAGAGGGGATTGTACGGCTGGCAGTTGAAAACGATATTCCGATCTCCGTTATCCCCGGACCTTCGGCTTTCGTATCGGCTGTCGCGGCGTCGGGTTTCGATACGAGACGTTTTGTTTACGAAGGCTTCATTCCCGCCAGGGGGAAGGATCGGAGGATGCTCTTCAAGGAGATCGCCTCGGAGCGCCGGACGATTGTCTTTTATGAGGCTCCGCACCGTATCGAGAAGACATTCCGCGATCTCATGGAGGCGGATTTAGGTAATAGACGTGTTGTTGTCGCCCGTGAATTGACGAAACGGTACGAAGAGTTTATTCGCCTGACGGTCGCCGACGCCGTTTCATACTATGAGACGGTCACGCCGCGCGGGGAATTTACGATCGTGCTCGAGGGTGCAGACGAGTATGAGGCGCGGACGGGCGATAAGGATGCTCATTCGGATGAAGAACTTGTTAAACTGTTGAGAAGCTGCTTTGATGAGGGCATGACGACACGCGAAGCGGCGACACACGTCGCGGCGGAAACAGGTGACTCAAAGAACAAGCTTTATCAGCTGGCGTTGTCGGTGAAAGAGATGCGCTGACAGCTTTTCGGTGGTGTATCGCCGCCGTTTATGAGACAATAATACGAGTTATGGTGAGCGTTGCCGCTCGCCATTTGAATGAGGTAAAGGAACATCGTAAGGTAGTCGTTTCTGTCGTTTAAGACGAGCGACATGCCGGGACGGAGGAATTATGACTAAAGAAACGTATTACATCACGACGCCGATCTATTACCCGAGCGGGCAATTACATATCGGTCACTCATATTCGACGGTCGCAGTCGACGCAATGGCTCGATACAAGCGAATGCGAGGGTACGACGTTTTCTTCTTGACCGGTACCGATGAGCACGGGCAGAAAATTCAGCAGACGGCTGAAAGCGTCGGCAAAAGTCCGCAAGTCTACCTCGATGAGATGGCCGTTGAGATCAAAAAGCTCTGGAAGATTCTCGACATCGAATACGACGGTTTTATCCGCACGACGGACGATTACCACGAGAAGGCGGTACAGGCGATTTACCAGCAGCTTTACGATCAGGGTGATATCTATAAGGGCAGCTATGAGGGGCTTTACTGTACTCCGTGCGAGGCGTTCTGGACGGAAGCTCAGGTGACGGACGGGTGTTGTCCCGATTGCGGTTCAAAGGTCGAGGTCATGAAAGAGACGAGCTATTTCTTTCGTTTATCGGCGTACGCGGACAGACTGCTGAAGATGTTTGAGGACGATCCCGAGTTCCTGTTGCCGCGCTCAAGGGCGAACGAGATGATCAACAACTTCATCAAGCCCGGGCTCGAAGACGTCGCTGTGACGCGCACGTCGTTCGACTGGGGCGTTCGCATTCCGTTTGATCAGGATCACATCGCATATGTGTGGATCGACGCGCTCTCAAATTACATCACGGCGCTCGGCTATCCCCACGACATGACGCTCTACAATCGCTACTGGCCTGCAGACGTCCACGTGATCGGGAAGGAGATCGTACGTTTCCATTCGCTTATCTGGCCTGCTCTCCTTATGGCGCTCAAGCTTCCCTTGCCGAAGCAGATTTTCGCTCACGGATGGCTCCTTTTCGAAGGCGACAAAATGTCAAAATCGAAAGGCAACGTTGTCGATCCCGTCATCCTCACCGAGAAGTACGGTGTCGATGCTATCCGGTATTTCCTTCTCCGCAATGTCCCGTTCGGCTCGGACGGCAACTTCACGAACCGCGCGCTGATCGAGCGCATCAACAGCGACTTGGCGAACGATCTGGGCAATTTACTCAGCCGCACTGTCGCCATGATCGTCAAGTCTTTCCCTGAAGGACTGCCGAGCGATTGCGATGAGCAGCCGGTTGACGTGGAGCTCGACGACTTCGCGGACGAGACGTTCAGACAAGTCGAAGCGACGATGGATCATTTGGAGTTCAATCACGCGCTTGAAGCGATCTGGGCGCACATCGGTCGCTGCAACAAATACATCGACGTGACGATGCCTTGGATTCTCGCAAAGGAAGAGAAAGACCGTGACAGGCTGGCGTCCGTCCTCTACACGCTCGCAGATAACTTGCGCCGCGTCGCCGTGATGATCGCGCCGTTCATGACGAGGACGCCGGCGCTTATGCGCGAGCAGCTCGGTATCCCTGAGAGCGATCCGGAAGAGGCGGGCAGCCTGACCTCGTGGGAATCTGCCGGGCGTCGCGATCTCTATCAGGGGAACGCCAATGTCAAGAGAGGACGACCCATGTTCCCGCGCATCGATGTCGAAAAAGAACTTGAATCACTTGAAGCGCTTCTATGATTTGGTTTGATACGCACGCGCATATTCAGAGTGAGGATTTCCGCGATGATTTCCCTGATGTTCTCGCACGTGCCCGTGCGGCGGGCGTAACATGCATTCTGCTGCCGGGCTCAACTGAGGCTGACTCACGCGACGCCTGCCGATTGGCGGTTGATAATCCGATGTTATACGCTGCCGTCGGCGTTCACCCGCACGACGCGAAGACTTGGGACCGAGGATCTGCAGATCGTTTTGCGAAACTCGTTCGCACGACGAACGACAAGGCGCTCAAAGCCGGGCGCGATCGATGCGTTGTCGCCTATGGAGAGATCGGACTCGATTTTTACCGCGATTTTTCACCGCGCGACGTTCAGCGCGCCGTTTTCAGAAAACAGCTGGAGCTCGCACACGAGCTCCGGCTTCCTGTCATTGTCCATATGCGCGATGCGACGGAAACAACGCTGGAGATGCTCCGCGAAGCGTACGGAGACGGACTGTTCGCGAAAGATCATCCGGCAGGCGTCGTGCACTGTTACTCGGGAAGCGCGGAGACAGTACCGTTTCTCTTGGAACTCGGATTCATGATCGGATTCGACGGCCCGATCACGTACAAAAATGCTCGTAAGCCGCTCGAAGCGCTTGCCGCCGTTCCGATTGATTCACTCGTCCTCGAGACGGACGCGCCGTACCTCACGCCGCACCCCCATCGCGGGAAGCGTAACGAGCCCTCCTATCTGCCGTTCATAGGGAAAAAGGCGGCGGAGATTCATAATCTGGACATCGAAGACGTCGCTGCACAGACGACGGCAAACGCCTTGAGGCTTTTCAGATTAGACAAGTAATCAAGTAATCAGTCAAGATCTTCTTCTTTGGTGACGGCGAAAGAGTTTCACGATTCCATGCTATAATTAGGCAAGCCATTTATTATTTTATTTAAGTTGAGTTGATTTTTGCTGGCTAATACTCCGAAAGAGGAAATTAGCGTGAAGAAGAACAACTCGTCACCCGTCACGGACTATCCGACTTTGAACGGTATCCCCGTAAGTATCCGCAACGACTATCTCTTCAAGAAGATTTTCGGATCAGAAGACAGTAAAGGCGCTGTCGCGCATCTCATCCATCTGACGACAGGTATTCGCAAGGAAGATGTGAGCGATTTGACGATCTCGGATCCGCATCTTACGTCCCGCAACATAAGAGATAAGAGAGGCATCGTAGACATCCACATCAAATTGAAAGATGGCAAGAGAGTCAACATTGAGATGCAAAACCACTGGCATCCCTTTTATCCCGAGCGAGCGATCTATTATTGGGCGCACATGTATCAGGAGACATCACGCACAGGGGATGGCTATAATAAGCTCAGCAAGTGCATCGGCATACACTTGCTGAACGAAGCATTCCGTTTGAGCGAAAAACTGCAATCGACATACATGATTCGTGAAGAAGACGGCTCCATTTTGTCGGATGTCTTGGAATTACACTTCTTCGATCTTACGAGGTTGCCCGAAGAGACGAAAGACACTTTACAAAGTGAGATCAGTGAACTGGAACGTTGGTTGCTGTTTATTAGAACGGACAGCCAGAAAGTGCGCAATGTACTATCGGAAGGAGATGAGCTCATGAGCGAGTGCAATGAAAAAGTGAAATCTGTCTTTTACACACCGAGTGAACGGGAGATCTACATCCGCGAACACATCGCTGAGATGGATCACTACTCCATCATGCAGGAGAAATATGAGAGCGGCCTTGAAGAGGGCTTGCTGAGAGGCAAAGAAGAGGGCAGAGAAGAAGGCAGAGAGGAAAAAACGATCGAGATGGCCAGAGCCTTGCTGCAATGTGGAGTCGACATGGAGATCATTCAAAAGACGACAGGACTCGATAGGGAACAAATCGAAAACTTGTTAGACGCTAGTTCATGAAGGCGAACCACGCCGAGATGAGGCCGGTCGTCGCCATGTAGATCAGCAGTCCCGCGACCACGACGCCGCCCATGACGGCGATAACGCTCTTTTTGAAATCCATGTTCAGAATGCTGGCTGCCAGCGTGCCGGTCCATGCTCCCGTGCCGGGCAGCGGAACGGCGACGAACATGAACAAAGCGACGTACAGTCCGCGTCCCGCCTTGTTCATCAGCTTCTCGCCGCCGGCTTCGCCGCGTTTAAGAAAGAAACTGAAGATCTTGCCGATGTATTTTTTGTCCTGTCCCCACATCAATAATTTGCGTGCGAAGTAAAAGATAAGCGGTACCGGCAACATGTTCCCCAAGATCCCCACAAGCATGGAGGGGAGTAACGGTATTGCATGTGCGCGAGCGTAGATGACGGCTCCCCGGATTTCAACGAGAGGGAGCATTGAGATGAAGAATATCCAAAAGTATTTTTTTGCCATATGATTCAATGAACGACGGAGACGTGTCCGCCGTCAAATATCCACCCTTATGTTATCAATTTCCGACACCGCTGTGTTCGCAGTCGGTGTCTGCGCAAGAACTGCAGTCATCACCCGGGACACAGTCCGTATCATCTTCACTTTCGTGTTCGTGGTGATGGTGGTGACGATGGTCGTGTGAATGGTGTCCGTCGCATATGTGTTCGTCCTGCTCCTGACCCTGGAGCTCGAGTAGCTTGCCTAAGGCGAATTCCGTCAGGAAGACGATCTTCGTCGGTTGGGCCGCAAACGTTTCGCCTGAAAGGACGACGCCGTTGCTCGACTCGGAATACTCGAGCGGCAGATGCCGCATGAACACTCGTCCCGTTTCGTCATCCGTTACGACGAGTCTGACGTTATCCGCCGCAATACGGCTGAGCGGCGGCAATTCCGCTTCTCGCTCCGCCAACACAGAGGAGAGGACATCCCACATCTCGGCGTGGAGTTGCGTCGTTTCCGCGTCGTCGAGAGAGGCATCCCGTAACCACTCGGTGACGAGCGCCTTAAATTGACCAAGCTTCTCGTTCATTTTGCACACACCTCTTCCGGTCGTTATAATTCCGTTCTATTGTCTCATAAATGAGGCGAAACGTCGTGTGAAACCGCCACAAGTTTCATGCTTGTGTTTCGTGTGGATTTAGGGCGGAATCACGTGTTGATCGACTTGTATTTGTATAGCAATCGATCTCGCCGACAAGTTAGTTTGATAAGCATTGGCTTGGTCATGTTTATTTTTTATAGTCATATTGCTTTCAACAATCTTTACTTTTCTGTAAAAATTTTTCATTTCAAATTTTAAACATCAAAATTATAAATGCTGAAAGCACTGCAAATCATGCGTTTTAGCGAATTTGTTTAGAACTCCGGAAATCCGTTTTCAGCCTGTTTGAGGTCATGCAACACAGACAAACTTGACAATTTCAACGCTAAAGCCGATTATTAAATTGTAGAGAAAGTAGAGGCCGTCGAAAAATCGATGGTCTGTTTGCAGGAGGTATCTTTCCCATGAAAATGAAAAAAATGCATTTGATCATCAATGGTGTCCGTCGCGTTCTCGTTGTGGATCCGGAGAAATCACTTGCCAGCGTACTGCGTGAGCAATTATTGCTCACCGGCTGTAAAGTAGGATGTGAAGTAGGGCAATGCGGAGCTTGTACGATCGTTTTGAACGGCAAGGCCGTGCGTTCGTGTATTCTCAAAATGAGCCGCGTTCCCGACTTCTCCGTCATCGAAACGATTGAAGGCATCGGTACTCCCGACAATTTGCACCCGTTGCAAGTCGCTTGGATGGCACACGGATGCGCACAGTGCGGCTTCTGCTCGCCCGGCTTCATCATGTCCGCCAAAGTCCTCTTGGAGGAGAATCCCGATCCGACGCGCGAGGAAGTTCGCCGCTGGTTCCAAGTCCACCGCAACGTCTGCCGCTGCACCGGCTATAAGCCGCTCGTGGACGCTGTCATCGACGCCGCGAAAGTGATGCGCGGCGAGCTCAAAAAGGAAGATCTCCTGTTTGAGCCGAAGGACAACAAAATCATCGGCACAACGTATGCACGTCCGTCGGCCGTCGCGAAAGTGACGGGAACGTGCGATTACGGCGCTGACGTCGCGCTGCAGATGCCGGAAGGCACGGCGCGCCTCGCTCTCGTCCAGGCAAAAGTACATCACGGTCTCATCAAGGGCATCGACTTTGAAGAGGCGGAGAAGATGCCCGGCGTGTACAAAGTCATCACGCACAAGGATGTCAAAGGAAAGAACAGAATTTCCGGCTTGATCACATTCCCGACGAACAAGGGAGACGGATGGGATCGCCCGATTCTCTGTGAGGAGAAAGTATTCCAGTACGGCGATGCGATCGCGATCGTAGCCGCCGATACGCTTGAACACGCTAAAGCGGCGGCTGAAAAAGTCGTCGTCGACATTGAGGAATTGCCCGCTTACCTTGACGCGATGAGCGCCATGGCGGAGGACGCGATCGAGATCCACCCCGGAACTCCCAACGTCTACTTCGAGATCAACACGATTAAGGGTGATGACGTCGAGCCAATCCTTGAGACGGCACCGTATGTCGCCGAAGTCAATTCGTTCTGCTCGAGGCAGCCGCACTTGTATCTTGAGCCTGACTGCGGCAATGCCTACATCGATGAAGAGGGCAGACTGACCATCCACTCGAAGAGTATCGGACTTCACCTCCATCACGCGATGATCGTCGCCGGTATCGGCATTGAGCCTGAGAAACTGCGCCTCGTCCAGAACCCGGCCGGCGGAACGTTCGGATACAAGTTCTCGCCGACGATGGAAGCGCTGCTCGGAGTCGCCTGTCTGGCGCTCGACGGACGTCCGTGCTCACTCGTCTACGATATGTATCAGACGATTACGTACACGGGCAAGAGGTCGCCCGGCTTCATGCACATCAAGCTGGCGGCCGACGAGGACGGCAAGCTGCTTGGACTGTGGGGCGACAACATCATGGATCACGGCCCGTACTCCGAGTTCGGGGACTTGTTGGCGATGCGCTTTTCACAGTTCACGGGAGCAGGTTACGACATCAAGAATATCCGCAACAGGAATCTGGCCGTCGCGACGAACCATGCTTGGGGTTCGGCGTTCCGCGGTTACGGTTCACCGCAATCCTTCATGGGCAGCGAGGTCTGCATGGACGTTCTCGCGGAGAAGATGGGCATCGATCCGTTTGAGCTGCGCTACCGCAATATCTACCGCCCCGGCGCGACGACGCCGACTGGGCAAGTCCCCGACGTCTATTGCCTTGAAGATATGTACAACAAGGCACGTCCATACTATGAAGAGGCGAAAGCACGTTGCGCCGAGCTGAACGCGAAGTCGGACGGACGCTACAAGTACGGCGTCGGTGTCTCGCAAGGTATTTACGGATGCGGTATTGACGGTCCCGACTCATCGGCCGCCAACGTCCGCCTGAATCCCGACAACACGGTCACCTTGTTCGACTCGTGGGAAGACCACGGCCAAGGAGCCGACATCGGTTCGCTGTCGATGGCGCACGGCACGTTGCGCGAAGCCGGATTCAAACCGGAAGACATCAATCTCGTTAAGAACGACATGGCGCTCACACCTGCGTCGGGTCCTGCCGGCGGCAGCCGTTCGAACGTCATGGTCGGCAATGCCATCGTCACCGCCTGCCGCATGCTCGTCAATGCGATGAAACGTGAAGACGGAACATACCGCGACTACGACGCGATGATCGCTGAAAACATTCCCGTTTACTACGAGGGAACGTGGGTAGCATCCGACAACTCGGGCTGCGACCTCGAGACGGCGCAGGGCGCTCCGTTCTGTATCTACATGTACGAGATCTTCATGCCCGAGGTCGAGGTCGACACGGAGACGGGCAAAGTACGCGTCATCCGTTTCACGACCGTACCCGACGTGGGCACGATCATTAACCGCAGTGTCGTTGACGGACAGATCTACGGCGGTCTCGCTCAGGGTATCGGATTGGCTCTCACCGAGGACTTCGAGGACTACAAGAAACACACAACGCTCTTGGGCTGCGGCATTCCGTACATCGAAGATGTTCCCGATGAGCTCGTCATCGATTACGTCGAGACGCCGAGACCGCTCGGACCGTACGGCGCGGCGGGATGCGGAGAAGCGCCCTTGACGGCACCTCACCCCGCGATCCTGAGTGCGATCTTCGACGCCACGGGCGCTCGCATCACGAAAGTACCCGCAAAGCCGGACGTCGTTCTCGAGGCGCTCAAAAAAGTGAAATAAGACACCGATATTCGGAGACGATGGTGCTCTCCGAATAGCTAAACAGATGTCCTACGAAAAGTGTGGCAGGGCGGGATCTGACGGCCGGATCCCGCCCTGTCTCGTATGAGGCATTTCACTGAAGCGGCAGTCAATACGATCGTTTTGTACGGCCGGCATAAAGTGTGAACAAGCGCTTTTATGCGATAGAATGAGGATCATAGGAGGTGTTTATGAAAATGTTCGATCAAGACAAACTCTATGAGTTGGAATCTCTCTGTATCCAGGAACAACCTCCTGCGGCGATGGCGGCCTGTCCGCTCCGCGTAGAGTGTAGAGCGGTTTGCCGGGCCGTTGCCGACGGACAATACGACGTCGCGCGATCTGCCTACACAAAGTCGGTTCCTTTGCCCTATATTCTCTCCCATCTCTGTGATATGCCGTGTGCGTCGTCTTGTGTCCGCAAAGATTTCGGCGGTTCGATCAATCTTCGCGGCGTTGAATGGGCGGCGATGCAATTTGGCAAACAGAGGCCGAGACGACGTCTGCCGATGCGAAAAAGCGGCACGGCGGCGATCGTGGGCGCCGGCCCGTTCGGGTTGACCGCGGCGTTGGAACTCGCGAGAAAAGGTATCGCTGTCACCGTTTATGAAAAAAACGAGCGCGCCGGAGGCAGCCTCCTCAATGCGGACCTTCCGATAGAGGCGATCGACGAGGACATGAAACAGTTCATCGATGAGGATGTGACGTTCTGTTTCAACGAGTACATTGATGACCTCGATGCTCTGACGAGTTTCGATGCCGTCTTGTTGGCGACGGGAAGCGCGAGAGACGACGCTGACCCGGTGACGATGATCACCTCCGCTGACGGCGTCTTCTCGGGAGGTGATTTCCCTTCGCTCGTTGAAGCGCTCGCCGCGGGGAAGCGCGCTTCCAATACGATCAATCGATACGTCAAGCGCGTGTCGATGACGGCGGCGCGCGGCGACGAGATGAAACGCACGACAAGCCTCTACGTCGAGACGAAAGATCTCGCTTTCACGCCGCCGCAAGCAGAATCCGTGACAGATCGTGAAAGCGCGGAAGCGGAAGCGTCCCGCTGTATTCAGTGCGAATGCATGGAGTGCGTGAAAGCATGTGCGTTCATGGCGCATTACAAACGCTACCCGAAGCTCTATCTGCGCGAGGTCTATAACAATCTCGCCATCGCCATGGGCGACCGCACCTCGAACGCATTGATCAACTCGTGTGCGCTTTGCGACCAGTGCGCGGCCGTCTGCCCGCACGGTCTCAATCTCGGCGAATGGATTCAGACCGCGCGCGAGATCATGGTCAAAACGGAGAAAATGCCTCCTTTCGCTTTTGAATTCGCCGTCGATGACATGCGTCAGGCGAACGGCGTGTCGTCCTTTTTTGTAAGGCGCCAACCGGGAACGGCGGAGAGCCGCTATCTCTTTTTCCCCGGATGTCAGCTCGGGGCATCAGCTCCCGACATCGTCAGAAAAACGTACGATTACCTCTGCGAGTCCCTTGAAGGCGGCGTCGCCTTTATGCACGGTTGTTGCGGCATCATGGCGAAGTGGGCGGGAGAAACGGAGCTCTTTGAAGAGACGAAGGCGATGCTGAAAAAAGAATGGGAGTCGCTCGGTCGTCCGACCGTCATCGTCGCCTGCTCGACATGCCGTAAATCGCTTGCCGATGTCGCGGATGACGTCCGCGACGTATGGACGGTGCTCCTTGAGACAGGCATTCCCGACACAAAGAGAAATCTCCCCGTGACGATTCATGACGCGTGCGGCGCGCGCGACCAGGAAGAAACGAGGAGGGCAGTGAGAGAGCTTCTCTCTCGGCTGGGGTGTCGCGTTCAGGAACCGAAGTATTCAGGCGAGGAGACGCCTTGTTGCGGTTACGGAGGGCTTGTCCAGTTCTCGCACGTCGATGTGGCTAACAAGATGACGGAGTTCTGTCTCCGCGATGTCGACGAGACGCGATTGACGTATTGCATGGGGTGTCGCGATCGATTCAGCAAGGCCGGCGCGCGAGCCGTTCACCTGCTCGAATTGATTTTCGGTACGACTACGGGCGACGAGCGAGCCCCCGGTTATTCACTGCGACAGGATAATCGGGCATGGCTCAAGCGAACGATGTTACGCGACTTGTGGCACGAGGAACAAGAGGAGGAAGACAGATTGATTTTGATTTACGACGACGACCTCGGCGAACTGCTCGAGAGGAGGCTGATTCTCGAAGAGGATATTCGTGAGGTGATTGAAGAAGCCGAAGCGACGAGCCGTTTCATCGAGGAGGTCAAATCAGGTTTGCGCATCGCCTATAAGCAGATCGGCCATGTCACCTATTGGGTTTACTACGCTCCGGAAGGTGAAGCGTGGCGCGTCAGGCGCGCGTACAGCCATCGGATGGAAATCCGCTAGATCAGGGGGTGTGGTGATGTCTGAAGTGAAATATCATGAAGTATTCGATCTGTCGGAGGGGGAGCTCTACTGCGGGCTCTGCCACGTTCCGCTCGAAAACGGTCCGATCACGCTCCGCTATATGGGAAACGACTTCCCGATTTTAATGCCGAAATGTCCGATTTGCGGGTTAGGTTTAATCCCGGAGGAGCTCGCGATGGGAAAGATTTTCGACGTTGAGCGCGCGCTGGAAGATAAGTAGACGGCGCGATGAGCGATTTCTACGCAAGCGAAGAGTGGCGGGCGTTTGACCTCGGGCATCCGGGCGGAAAGGAGTCGACGAAAAAGCTCTTGTCAAAGGGCAATGTTACACGTGATGATCGCGTGCTCGACCTTTGTTGCGGTGCCGGTGACAGTGTAAGAGTTTGCGCCGAGATGGGTTTTAACGTCTGCGGCGCCGACCGTGCGTCCGTCATCGAATGTACGCGCAAGAACGACCCGGAACACCCTTATTTCGTGTGGGAGTTGTCGGAAGAGAAGGGGGCGGATCTCATGTTTGAGGACGGCTCGTTCGATGTCGTTCTCTGTGAGTGCAGTCTTTCGCTGTTGGAAGATAGGGGAAGTGTCATAAAAGAAGTACGCCGCGTATTGTCACGCGGCGGAAGGTTTCTTGTGTCGGACGTATACGACGGCATTCCTCCCGATTTTGAGGGATTTCGGTGCGTATGGTGGGAAGATGCGACGGACACCCTGCGATCATTTCTCGCCTCCTGGATATGGGAGACGGGGACGGCCTTCCCGTCTCCATCATGCCGAGGCGGTAATAAGTATTTTCTCGGCGTTTACGAAGCCGTCTAGCGGCATCGTTGCGAGGACGGCTCGAAAAACTCTGTAACCTCGCTGTGTGAGGGATTATATCGATTCTGTGGAGGGGCTGGTATCAGCGGGACTGTCTAAGACAGGACGGCATGATGTAAGGAGGATAGCATGGACTTCGATAAAATGGTTTTTGAATTGAGGTGTCAGGGATTTTTGTGTGCGCAGCTCATGGTGAAGATGGCGCTTGAGATAGACGGCAAGGATAACCCTGATCTCGTCCGAGCGATGTCCGGGCTTAATTTGGGGATGGCAAAAACGGGCGGAGCATGCGGTGTCCTGACGGGTGGCGCCGCGGCGTTAGGTTATTTTACCGGCCATGGTGGCCCCGGCGAGATGCCGCACAGACGTGCGCCGGAGATTGTCGCCGCTTACGTCAACTGGTTTCGAGAGACGTACGGGACGGATACGTGTTACGGACTGCTCGGCGGTGATTATTCTCGTTGTTCTTCAGTATGTCCCGAGGTCTTACACGCAGGATACGAGAAGATGATCGACATCTTGTTGGAGTACGAGATTATAGAATTGTAACCGCCGTAACGATAATAGCGGTGAACGCGACAAATGGACGATTAATGTGTGAGTTTTATTTGAAGCGTCACGAGAGTTGTATGGCGGTCCGCGCAGGTAATATGGATGCTCGAGTGCATGTTGAGGGGGGTGTGCTGCAGACCATGAAGCGAACGTCTCTCGACCGGTGGATCCGCGATAAACATCACCTCGATACGGACGATCGCCGGGCGCTCGATGCGTATCATCTCGCCCGAGTCCGGTTGCTCGTCGAGTACGTAAAGACTCATTCACCTTTTTACCGACGACTGTATCAGGATTGTCTTTCGCCAGAATCGCTCGACGCGTTCTCTCGGTTCCCGATGATCGATGCGCACGACCTCGTGCGGCACGGTCCCTCGATGCTCTGCGTCAAACAAAGCGAGATCTCGCGGATCGTGACGTTTGAATTTCCGCAACAAGGCGATTCGGAGGAGTTAACGACGTTGCGGACTTCCGGGACGGTAGAGCCGCCTAAGCGCATCTATTTCACGCGTGATGACATCGAGCTGACGCTCGATTTTTTTGAAAACGGGATGAAGACGCTGTGCCGACCGGGCGATCTCGCCCTCATACTGTTTCCTGCGAAGACGCCCGACAGCGTGGGGGCGCTTTTATCGCAGGCGTTGAAGCGGCTCGGACTTATGGTCTATTGCGAGGATCGCGAGGAGGCTGTCGCCCTGCTTCGCCGCGTGCCGGTCGACGTCGTCTGCGGACCTGCGTCGTTCCTTATGGAGGTGTCGAAACGGACAGACGGTAATCGCGTTCGAGCCGTTTTGAGCAGCAGTGAAAGCCTTTCCATAGAGGATAGAAATAAATTGGAACAAGCGTGGCGCTGTCGAATTTTCGATCATTACGGCATGACGGAGACGGGACTCGGAGGCGCCGTGGAGTGTGACGCGCATCGGGGGATGCACATCCGCGAAAACGATCTCTACTTCGAGGTCGTCGACGGCGAAGGGAAGAAGGTACCTGACGGAGACACGGGGGAGCTCATCGTGACGACATTGACTCGGCGCGGTATGCCTTTCGTCCGCTATCGGACGGGAGATGTCGCGATTATAACGGGCGAGCGATGTCCATGCGGCAGTCAGTTGCGCCGTATTCTCTACGTTCGTCGAAAAGACACAGGATCGCCGTGCATTGAGCGTTAAATCTTCTCTTGAATGATCTGCCCGTTTGATATACTTAGACAAGCAGTCTTAATGACACCGATGCGGCTGTTTTTGCGAGACTGTCTTAATCGCTTGCCGTGAGGCGCATAAGGAGTCTTCGATGGTGACAAAAACTGAATATTATTCGTCTTCCGACGGTAAGACGGATATCTACGTAGCAGTCTGGGAACCTGACGGGGAACCTGTCGCACTGCTGCAGATTGTACACGGCATGGCGGAATTCATCGATCGTTACGATCGGTTTGCCCGCGTGCTGGCAGAGCATGGAATTCTCGTCGCGGGCAATGACCACCTGGGACATGGGTATTCCGTGAAAAGCAAGGATGATTGGGGCTATTTTGCCGACTATCACGGTAACCGCTGCGTGCTTGAGGATATGCGCTCACTGTATGGCATTTTGAAAAGCCGCTACCCCGACACGCCCTGTTTCATGATGGGTCATTCGATGGGTTCTTTTCTCGTAAGGCAGTATCTTCACGTCTACCCGACAGATAAACTTGACGGAGTCGTCTTGACAGGAGTCGGCATGCAGCCGGAGGGCCTGATCGCGACGGCGCTCACTCTGGCGAAAATGCTGCGACGTGTTCAGGGCAAGCGCCATCGGAGTCAATTGCTCACCGCGATGACGCTCGGCAACAACAACCGTTTTTTCAAGCCGAATCGCACGCCGTGTGACTGGCTGACGCGAGATGAGGCGATCGTCGATGCCTACGTTGCCGATGAGCGCAATCAATTCCGTTTCACGACGGGCGCTTTCGTCGATATGTTCACCGGCTTTTACTCGCTTTTCAAGAAAAAGAATCTCGCGCTCATGGACAGGGCGACACCTGTCATGATTGCCAGCGGCGACCGCGACCCAGTCGGCGATATGGGGAAGGCGGCTCCTAAGCTGTACGCTCAATTTAAAGACCTCGGATTTGATGACGTCGTCATGAAGCAGTATGAAGGCGCTCGTCACGAAATCGTCAACGAGACCAATAAAGATGAAGTCGATCGCGACATCATCGACTTTATCCTTTCGCGAGCACAAAGAGCGACACCCGGGGAAGCGTGAAGATCGGAATACAAGAAGAGTTTTAACGGACGGAGCGACGCGACGGTGTCTCCGGAGTTTGTGTGCGTGCGGAGATAGAGTTGGTCTGTGCGTATCGGCCGTCCGTATGTTGCCTGAGTTCGTGTGCGCGCGGAGAAAGGAGATAGATGATTGATAGTGAAAGAGGGGATTTATGGCTCACTATTTACCTGAACCTTATAGGATCAAAATGGTGGAACCTTTGAAGGTTACATCAAAAGAGGAGCGTACCGCGGCGATACGCAAAGCGCATTACAATCTGTTCGGACTGAAAAGCGATGACGTCTACATCGACATGCTCACGGACAGCGGAACGGGAGCGATGAGCGATCGGCAGTGGGCATCGATGATGATGGGCGATGAGAGCTATGCTGGTTCGCGGAGTTATTATCGCCTGATGGACGTATGCGATGAGTTGTTCGGATGGAAATTCTACCAACCCGTTCACCAAGGTCGCGCGGCGGAACACGTGCTCTTCCCGCACTTGATCAAGAGGGGCCAATTTTCGATCTCGAACATGCACTTCGATACGACGACGGGGCACATCGCGCTCGCCGGCGGAAGGGCGGTCAACTGCGTTGTACCCGAGGCGAAGGATATTTCGACTTATGACCCGTTCAAGGGAAACATGGACACGGAGCGCCTCGTCGAGCTGATTGAATCGTACGGCCGAGACAAAGTCGCCATGATCATCATGACGGTGACGTGTAACTCTGCGGGCGGTCAGCCCGTTTCCCTCGCCAACATACACAGGACGGGGGAGATTGCCCGCCAATACGGCATCCCTTTCGTGATCGATGCTGCGCGGTTTGCCGAGAACGCCTTTTTCATTAAAGAGCGCGAAGAGGGGCAAGCCGATCGATCGATCGGCGACATTGTCCGTGAAATGTTCAAAGACGCCGATGCGTTCACGATGTCGGCAAAGAAAGACGGTCTCGTCAATATGGGCGGTCTCGTCGGCGTTCGCGAAGATGAGGAGCTGATCAGGAAGGTCAGAAGTCTCGTCGTTCCGTATGAGGGATTTCTCTCGTACGGCGGACTTTCCGGCCGTGATTTGGACGCGCTCGCCGTGGGTCTCCAAGAGGGAATCGACGAAGATTTTCTCCGCTCTTATATCGGACAGACGCGATATTTAGCGGAGCGGTTAACGGAACTCGGAGTGCCTTGCCAGCTTCCCGCCGGCGGACACGCCGTCTTCGTGGATGCGCGGGCGATCTTGCCGCACGTTCCGTACGATCGATTTCCCGCATATTCGCTCTGTGTCGAGCTGTATCGCGAGGCGGGGATCCGCGGGTGCGACGTCGGGTCTTTTATCCTTGATCCCGATCTCGAGACAGGCGAGCAGCCGGAAGCCGAGATGGAATTTTCCAGATTTTGTATACCGAGACGGACGTATACGCAGGCGCACCTCGATTTCGTCGCGACATCGTTGAAGAAAGTGATGGCGAACAGAGAAAGCATAAAAGGCTTCCGTGTCGTCAGGCAGGCGAAAGTCCTGCGCCATTTCACGGCGGAACTTGAACCATACGAATGATACAGGCTAACATGCTGTATAATAGCGAAAAGCAACTTCTCAAAGGGGGAACAATATGAAATTTACGACAGACAAAATCAGAAACATCACCGTGATGGGTCACGGCGGCGTCGGCAAAACGGCTTTTGTCGAGGCCGCGCTCTACAATGCAGGCGTGATCGACCGCATGGGACGCTCGAACGACGGGAATACGGTGACCGACTTTGACGCGGAGGAAATGCGCCGCGGGTTGTCGATCAGCACATCCGTCGCATGGTGCGAATGGAAGAAACACAAGCTCAACTTTATCGATACGCCTGGTGATTTTGATTTTCTCGGTGAACAGATCCTCGGTATGTTCGCGGGAGATACGGCCTTGATCGTCATGTCCGCAAAAGACGGTTTATCAGTCGGCGCGGAGAAGGCAGTGCGCAATGCCGGAGGCGAAAATATCCCCGTCGCGTTCTTCGTCAATCGCATGGACGAAGCGAACGCCAACTTTGAGAAGACCGTGGGTGAATTACGAGATGCCTATGGGGCGCGAGTTTTACCGCTTTCGTTGCCGATCATGCAAAATGAAAAGATGACCGGCCTCGTCGATGTGCTGAGTGCTAAAGCTTATTCTTTCACCGGGAAACGCGGTGAAATGAAAGCGACCGATCTGCCGGACGAACTCGCAGATGTCGTCGAAGAGTATGCGGAGACGATCAAAGAGCAGATGGCGGAAAACGATGAGCACCTTATGGAGAAATACTTTGAAGGTGAAGATTTCACGCCGGAGGAGGAAGCGTTCGGAATGCGTAAAGCGATCGCTGGCGGATCCATCATGCCTGTCTTCGTCGGTTCGGCACAGGAAAATTTCGGTGTCTCTTTCGCGCTCGATTGCATCGCGAATTTTTTCCCGACACCGACAGACGGTCATCCCGTCACTGCCGTCAACAAGGACGGTGAGGAGATTCTGCTTCACTCCGAAACGGACGGCCCCCTTGCGGCCTTCGTATTCAAGACGTTCGTCGATCCCTTCGTCGGTCGAATCTCGCTGTTCCGCGTCTTTTCAGGTACGTTCACGGATGAGGGTACCGTTTATAACGTGAATCAGGAAAAGGAGGAGCGCCTGATCGGTCTCAACTACCAGAACGGCAACAAGCAGACGTCGACGGATGTCGTCGTCGCGGGAGATATCGGTTCGATCGCCAAATTGTCGGATACGGTGACACTCAATACGCTGACGACGAAGGCCAATCCTCTGAAGATCGTCGCGCCGGAGATGCCTATCCCGTGTTTGACGCTCGCCATTTCGCCTGTCAATAAGGGCGAGGAAGAAAAGATCATGCAAGGTCTCATCCGCTTAAAGGATGAAGACGTGACGTTCGATATCGTGAACGACCCCGAGACAAGACAGTTCCGACTCTCGGGACTCGGCGAAGTGCAGCTTGACGTACTCTGCTCCCGATTGAAATCGAAGTTCGGCGTCGAAGCGCAGCTGAGCGAGCCGCGCATCGCGTACAGGGAGACGATTCGCAGACAAGTGAGGGTGCAGGGCAGGCATAAGAAACAGACGGGCGGTCACGGTCAATTCGGTGATGTGTGGATTGTCTTCGAGCCGGGTTCTGGTGCGACGGAAGGTCTGGAATTTGCTGAAGAGATTTTCGGCGGCGCCGTGCCGAGGAATTACTTCCCCGCCGTCGAAAAAGGTTTACAGGAGGCGATCGAAGAGGGTGTTCTCGCCGGTTACCCCGTCGTCAATTTGAAAGCGACGCTCGTTGACGGTTCCTATCACGCCGTCGACTCGAACGAGCTCTCGTTTAAGCTCGCCGCAAGGTTGGCGTATCGCGCGGGATTGCCGCAAGCCGATCCTGTTCTCCTCGAGCCGATCGACAAGCTGATGGTTCACATCCCCGACGACTTCCTCGGCGATATCATGGGTGACCTGAATAAACGTCGCGGTCGCATCATGGGGATTCACCCGGACACGATCCGGGGGCACCAGATCGTGGAGGCGGAAGCGCCTCGGGCGGAAATTGCAAAATACGCGACTGATTTAAAATCGATGACACAAGGCCGCGGATGGTTTACGGTCGACTTTGTTCGCTACGAACAAGTCCCTCAGAATATTTCTGAACGCATTATCGCCGCCGCGCAAAGTGAAGAATAAGAATACGATGAATCTCGGTGTATCCGTCGCGGGAGCGCCGAGATTCCGATGTGCGAAAGGTCGGCCGCATGTGACTGACCTTTCTTCTCATTAGTCTGGTAATACCGTTAGCTGTTCGATGACGCAGCTTCAGAACTTGTTCGGTACGTACCGCGAAGAGCGGGCTGAACGACTCAGGGAGTCAAAACATGAATTTAAGCTCTATGACCGTCTCATCACTTGAGCCTGTGATCCGACGATCGTGTCTTGCCACCTCTCCTTCTTGGAGTGCCGTTGTTGTGGCGTTCCTCGTGCTCTTGTTGTCGTGTTACATCACCGCTTTTATTAAAGCCGCGCGTGTCATCAACATGGACCGGCTCAGGGAGCGTGCCGCCGCGGGCGGCTCACGGGCAAAGGCGCTTTTGAGCCGATTGGAATCGCACGAGAAACTCTATCGCGAATTGACGACGGCTTCTGTGATCGTGACGGCGACGTATTTCATCTTGGGCGCGGTGCTTTCCGTCCCCTATGTCGCGTCCCTCTTCTCACGTTCTGACGTCGGATACCGTTGGGTTTATGCCGGGGTGACCGCCGTACACATTTTATTGTTTCTGATCATCGGGAAGAGTTTGCCTGAACGCGTATCCGGGAGAAAAGGCGGTGTGTTCGCCGTAAGGTTCTGGTATTTGATGTCAGCGATTTTGTTCGTTGTGAGGCCGATCGAACGACTCGCGCATTTTGCTTCCACGGCGCTCATGCGCCTGTTTCGCTTACGCGAAGTGGAGGCGGTTGCTCTCGCGCCGACGGAAGAGGAGTTCCTGCGTATGCTCGAAGACGGGCGCGATCGCGGCGCGATTGTCGAAGACAACATCGAGTTGTTCGCAAATCTTTTCAAGTTCGACGACAAGATCGCCTCAGATATCATGACGCATCGCACGGATATTGAAGCGCTTCCCGTTGATGCCGACTACAAATCGACCGTTTCATTTATAAATGAGACGGGATACACGCGGTTTCCGATCTACCGAGGTTCGGTTGACAACATAATCGGAGTCCTGCACGTCAAAGACCTTCTCTTTACCGACCGCGACAATTTCTCTTTGGAAAAGATCATGCGCAAAGCATGGTTTACGCCGGAATCGCGCGTCATCAGCGATCTGTTCAACGATATGCAGCAAAACCATATTCAAATGACGATCGTGATCGATGAATACGGCGGAACGGCGGGACTCCTCACGATTGAAGATCTCGTCGAACAAATCGTCGGCAACATCGAGGACGAGTATGACGAAGTCGAACAGGAGATTGTGGAAATCGCTCCCGGCTCGTGGCTTGTGGCGGGCTCCTTTACACTTGACAAGCTGTCGAAAGTGACAGGCGTCACGTTCGAGGAAGACGATTACGATTCTGTCGCCGGATTCCTGATTGAACTGCTCGACAGGATCCCGGAAGAGGATGAGCAGCCGTCCGTGCGCTACGAGAACCTCGTGTTTCACATTCTCTCAGTCGCCGATAATCGCATCGTCCGTGTGCGCGTGACGCGTCTGCCGGCATCCGGACAGGAAACGTGCGAGGGCGAAGAGTGAGCGCGGTGTGTGATTCTGTGACCTCGGTTGACGGCGGCAAAATCGGCGTGTCAACCATTCTCTTCGACCTCGACGGGACGTTGTTCAACACCATTCCCCTCATACTTGCCACGAACCGACACACTTTTAAGAAAGTGCTTGGCTGGATTCCTCCCGACGACGCGATCCTCGCGACGATCGGCGAACCTCTCATGACGGCATTTAAACGATACAGCAGTGACAAGTGCCATGATATGTTTCGTGAGTACGTCGAGTGGAGCGCTTCGCGAACGACGACACATGTGGGGGTTTTTATAGATGTCGTCCCCCTGATCGAGCATCTGCGCCGAGAAGGTTTCAAGACGGGCATCGTCACATCCAGGCGGGGTGAGAGTACGATGGCACACCTTGAAGCATTTGAGATGACGCACTTATTCGATGTGATCGTAAGCGTCGATGACACGGAGGAGCATAAGCCGTTGCCGGCTCCGCTTCTGTGCGCGATGGAGCGTCTTGGTATGAATAAGCCTGAAGAGATCATTTACGTGGGCGACACGATCCACGACTTGCAGTGCGCGAGGAACGCCGGCATGCATTTTGCCGCGGTCAGTTGGACGGCCATGGATAAAGACGAAATCGATCGAGCGGCTCCCGACTTTTGGCTCGATCGTCCCTTTGATCTTCTTTGCAAAGTGGAGAGGATATAAAGGCGAAATGTAATCCTGCAGGCGACGCATCGGATAAACCGCGTCCGGTGACGCAGAAGGTCTCTACATTGGCAGACATAATCCTGCAGGCGACGTGCCGGAGTAAACCGTACGACCCGCGGCTTTCACTGTCCGATATTCTTTTCACTCAGCTCTCAGGGTATTTGCCGTTCACCGGTCGAACGATGCCCTGAACGTTATCCGGTCGAACTACGGTTCCGCATGTCATGGACGCACATTACCCATGATTTGCAATCAATTTGCCGTTCACCGGTCGAACGATGCCCTGAACGTTTATCCGGTCGAACTACGGTTCCGCATGTCATGGACGCACATTACCCATGATTTGCAATCAATTTGCCGTTCATCTGCCGAACGATGTCCTGAACGTTCATTGTCTCGGCTCTTTCGATAAATTTGTCGCTCATCGGTCGAACTTCGCGGCGTTCCCCGTTTACCTCTTTCGTCCAACTGTGCTAGACTTTGTTGCACGCATTTTAACGAAGGAACCCGCGGCAAGCATTTTCAGGCTCGTGCATAAGTGGCTGTTCGTTGTATCATTAGGCGAGACGGCTGAAGATGAGCGGCGAAGTCTCATGTATCGCGGAGGGAAAGGAATATATGGCTAAGAAAGAATCTACAGAATGGAAACAGGACGTAGCCAGAGCGGAAAGAAAAGATCGACTTGCCCGTCTGAAAGGCAGTGACGGACAGAAGAAAAAAATCGAGTCGCGGAGCACCGGTAAAAAAGTGGCGCTCATAGCGGTTGCCGTCATCGTCGTGCTCGCAATCGCCGTTTGGATCATCGCAAGTACGGGACTTTTAACACGCTATTCGGTAGCGTTAACTGTAAACGACAAGAAGGTTACTGCCGGTCAGGTCAACATGTACTTCGCCAACTACGCGGCATCGCAACAATGGGGGATGGCTTTCACGGAAGAGTTCCAAAACATGCTTGATCAGAAGTCACAGGTCTCCGCATCGGGAACACTGCGCGACGACCTGATAAACAGTGTCATTCCAGGTGTTGTCTACGCGATGGCGATACTCGATGACATGGAGAAAAGCGATTTTGAATTGACGGAAGAGCAGCAGGAGGAGATCGACGGCATGCTCGAGAATCTGGAGTTTCAGATTACGCAATTAGCTCTCCAAAACGGCACGACCCTTGCCAGTTTCCTGAAAATGTACTTCGGACCCGGCGTCAACATGAAGATGGTGAAACAGGACTTCGTCAATTCGATGATGATTTCGTATTACAATGAGTATCTTGCGGAAAAAGCAGATCTCTCCGACGCCGAGATCTCCAAATACTATGAAGAGCACAAGGATGAGCTCGACGTCTACTCATACAATTCTTATCAGTTCAAACTTGACGTTGAAGAAGACGCGACGGAAGACGAGAAACTTGAAGCGCTTCTTAAGTTGAAAGCCGATGCCGGAGCGGCGCTCGCCGAGATCAAAAACAGTTCATTCGTTGAAGCGGTGAAGAAGTTTGTCTCGGAGGATGAGGTAAAGAAACTTGAGGAGGATCCCGATTCCGTCTTGCAGAAGGATGTTGTCGGCAGCGAACTGACCGGTCAAATCGCGGAGTTTATGAAGGATTCGGCGCGCAAAGCCGGCGACGTGAAGTTGATCGAGGGGGCGGATATGATGACGCTCGTCCAATTTGTCGGTCGCGAAAAAGACGACAGCCGTCCTTTTTATTCCGTCCGCCACATTCTGATCGCCAATGATCAAGATGAAACGTCCGATGCGCCGGTGCTGACGGATGAGGAGCTCAAAAAAGAAGCCGAACGCGTGCTCGATGAGTACAAAGCCGGTGACATGACGGAAGAATCGTTCGGCGAATTGGCGAAGAAGTACAGCAAAGATACGGGTAGCGCGGCTCAAGGCGGACTGTACGCAGATATGGACGAAGAGTATCAAGAGAGACTTGTAAAAGAATTCCGCGACTGGTTCAGAGAAACACCTCGCAAACCGGGTGAGACGGGAATTGTAAAAACAACATTCGGCTACCACATCATGTTTTTCGTCGAGCACTCCGATGAGAAAGCACTCGACAGAACAATCAAGGACGTCCTGAAGAGCGCTTTTGTCGACGAATGGAACGAACGCGTACACAGCGCTGCGGTCGTTGAGCGCCAACCGTTCGGCATGAAGTTTGTCGGTAAACTCGACTTCTTCGACAGTCTCTTCGGAAAAGCGCCGGAACTTCCCACATCGGTCACAAGTCCGATTCAATAATTCATTGACAGTCAATTAATAACGGCAGATTATCAATCATAAATCAACAGCTGTAATCCGGTAACTGTAGATTAACGAATACTAGGGGGTTGTCTCAAAAGAGGCGTCCCCTCTTAAGTTTGACCGAAAGGACCTGCCACTTTCAATCGCACGAGACTGGCCAAAACCCTTAGCATCCTAAGTTGAGCAAAAATTCAACTTAAATCAAAAAATCGCCGCCAAAAGTGGAAAACAGCACACCGGGACACCGGATGCCTGGCGTAAAGTCCAAAAATTCGATGTTAGTTGAAAATTTGCACACGCGGTGCGTCGGGCGCCGCGCGCCGGGCATAAAGTCCAAAAATTTGATATTAGTTGAAAAATTGCACACGCGGGTGCGTCGGGCGCCGCGCGCCAGGCATAAAGTCCAAAAATTTGATATTAATTGAAAAAATGCACACGCGGTGCTTCGGGCGCTGCGCGCCAGGCATAAAGTCCAAAAATTTGATATTAGTTGAAAATTTGCACGCGCGGTGCGCCGGGCGCCGCGCGCCGGGCGTAAAGTCCAAAAATTTGATATTAGTTGAAAAATTGCACACGCGGTGCGCCGGGCGTAAAGTCCGAAAATTTGATATTAGTTGAATAATTGCACACGCGGGGTGTCGGGCAAAAGGAAGCGGGAATTTATATTACATTCCGGACTTGACTTGAAATTGCAATCTCTATGGGCTCGGTCAGATGGAGAACGCTTCCCTGAAGTCTTTTTTTCGCACGTCATACGCTTCGATAAGCGCTTCTTCGAAGGGGAGTTGTCCGTCAAAGCCGACGAGCGAGAAAAGCCATTTTGTAAAGTGCGGGTTGAGCGCAAGAAACGGTCCGAGCAGCTCTGTTGCAAAGAAGCGATTATCACGGATGCCTTCAATCCGACTCCCGGGAATCGTCCCGTCTCCATATATTAATTGAATAAAGGGGTAGTTCCGCAAATCACCCCGGTGTGTCGTGAATTGCGAGCGGAAGCCCATCACGTCCATCGACTGAAAGTTTCCGTAGATTGTTTCATTACGGCGATCGTATCGTTTGCAGTATGTGTCGAAGGGGAACAAACCGAGCGCTTCGACCGTCTCGCCTTCTTCGTACTCGATTGTCTGCCCGACAAGGTCGAGTGCATTACCCGTGAAGAAGAACACGACGCCGCGATCAATCGCATCTCTAAAATCACCGCTAATCCCGCGCCATCGCTCAAGGACGAGTCTTTGCGTCTGTTCCGTCATCGATCCCATATAGATAAAATCGACATTACCGTTCAGGAACGCCGGCCGTTGCGGGAAGGCCGTTCGAATGATGTTCGATTCGCCAAATGTCTGCGCAAGCAGATTCTGTGTGCCGTGTTCACCGAGGAGGTTCGCAAGTTCTCCGTACAATATCTCAATTCTCATGGAATCACTCCTCCCTTGTCAGGCGCTCATGAATACGCTTCAGGACGGTGCGCGACATGGGTTCCGAGTAGAGTGAATAGAGGATCGCGAACGTCTCGGGCCCCTCTTCAAAGAGCAAAGCATCGGCTGCATCGTGCCTGTCTCGCCGTGTCACAATTTTACGCTCATCAACTCCCGCCAAAAGGAGCGCCGCGCGGAAATCTTCACAGCGTCTGCCGGCGACGACTACGCGCGCGATGTCGTCATCGTTCAAAGGAGCAAGGTCGGCGTCGAATATCCATGCGGCATTATCGTCAGAAGTAACCTTCTCGGAACTCGTATCGATAAGCAGGATAAATTGTTTTTTCCCGGGGATTTCGTGGACGGCATCCAGAACGCGGCTGACGGCAATGGGGTTCTTTCCTTTGGCGAGCATGCGGTAGATGCGCTTTTCGCCGATTTTCAACACTTCCCTGCGAGATTTGCCGATGACGATACCGGAGAGAGCTTCTGTGATGTCGTCGCGTGTTTTGCCGAGTGTTCTGAACAATGTGATTGCGGCGAGCTCGTTGTAGAGGTCGAGAATGTTCTCGCCAAGGAACGGGTAGTGTTCTGTGCCGTCTTTCGTGTTGATCACGAGCGTATCGGCGTCCTGCAACTTGTTGAAAGGCAATGCGTCGTTCGACCCGTCCGCAAGGACCGAAGTGATCTCATAGTCGGGCATTAGCGAGTGCCATCCGCACGCCTCACAACGCGATCGCCCGATATGGTGGTATCGAATGAATGAATCGGTCAGCGGGCCGTAGCAACGAGGGCAGAGAACGATGTCGCGAATCTGACTTTCGGTGATCGCCTTCTCACCGGGAAGTCGTGCGATGCCGAATGACTTATGCGGGCGGTCAGTAGCGAGATTCTGCGACAGGAGATCGTCGGCGTTGACGATGACAAGCGTATCCGGAGGAATGCTCTCGTCGAGAAGATTGTAGACAAACTCGCCGTGGGCGTTTCTCAAATACGATTCGCGAAAGAGGTTCGTGACGATGAGGTAATCGGGATGAACGGCCCTGAAAATGATGCGCGTCAACCGCTCGTCAATTTCGAGAATGGCGAGAGGCAGTTTCTTTTTGCCTGTCAAAGTCGTGGCGTCGAGGAGCGTCGTGATGATACCTTCCTCAATGTTGCTTCCGTATGCGTTGTGCGCAAACGACAACCCGAAAGCTCGCGCCAGGTCGGCAACCATGTTGGCGACCGTCGTCTTGCCGTTCGTCCCTGTCACAGCGATGATTTTGTCGGGCTTTTCGATGCGCATGAGGAAATCGGGACAAAGCTTTCTGGCGAGATGTCCGGGGAAGTGTGTTCCTTTAAGGCTTAAGAGCCTCATAAAAACTCGCGTCGCCCGTACAAACAGGATTGATGCGATGAAACGGATGGAACGTCGAGATTTCACAAAAAACTCCCAAAAAAAAATAAAAAAAGCTGTTGACTCGCAAGCCAAAGCGTGTTAGAATCGTCTGATGTGTCGCAAGGCTTGTTTCGCCACGCCCATCTTATCAAATAATATGGGCCACTAAGTCTTTCGACAAGGTAATTATATCACGTAGGACAGCATCGTCAATGCCGGTTGTCGGTGCATCTGCCATAAAATGCCGGTTCGATTTGTGAGGTGAACGCCAATGGTAAAGCCCGTTCAATATGGACGCGTGCAGAGAATGTCATATTCAAAGATTGACGAAATCCTCGATATACCTGATTTGCTAGAAATTCAAAAAAGCAGTTATCAATGGTTCCTCGATGAAGGACTCATGGAAGTCCTTGAGGAGGCATCACCCATTTCTGACTTTTCAGGTGATATCGAGCTTTCTTTTGTCGATCGCGAGTTTGACATCGATAATCCAACGTATTCGATTGAAGAATGTAAGGAACGAGACGCCAATTACGCGGCGAAACTAAATATGAAAGTCCGTCTGTACGACCGCAAGACGGGCGTAATGAAAGAATCGGATGTCTACGTCGGAGAATTTCCGATCATGACGGAAACGGGAAGCTTTATCATTAACGGAGCTGAGCGTGTCATCATCAGCCAGCTCGTCCGTTCTCCCGGCGCCTACTTCGACATCACGCGCGACAAGAACGATATAGAGCTCTACACTGCCCAGGTGATTCCGAATCGCGGCGCTTGGATTGAGTTTGAGTCGGACGCCAAGCGACTTCTCTGGGTTCGCGTGGATCGTGCGCGGAAGTTCCACCTGACGATTCTGCTTCGAGCGCTCGGCATCGGCACGGATGAAGAGATTATCAATGTACTCGGCGAGGAGGACTCACTTCTCCTGACCATGCAAAAAGATGGGTGTAAGACGAGCGAAGAGGGGCTTCAGGAAATGTTCCGCAAGCTCCGCTCCGGCGAAGTTTACACACGCGAAGGTGCGCAAGCGCTTCTGCACAACCATTTCTTTAATCCCAATCGCTACGATCTCGCGAAGGTCGGCGTCTATAAGCTGAACAAAAAGCTCGCGATCGCACATCGTCTTGCAGGTCACGTTGCCGCTGAGGATATTATCGCCGATGACGGCGAAGTTCTCGTGCTCGCCGATGAGATCATCACGAGAGAAGCGGCGGAGGCAATCCAGCAGGCGGGCATCAACAGTATCGATGTTTACCCGATCCACAGGATGGGCGATACGGTCACGCAGTTTGACCACCGTCTCCGTATTGTCGGCAATGAACGCGTCAAAGCGCGTTCATTCCTCGAACGCTACATCAAAGCCGACGTTCTCGATGAAATCGATTTTGAAGAACTCGGCGTGACGGAGAGCGTTTACACGCCGGTACTCCGTGAAATTGTGGAGGAAGTTCTCGAAGCGCCCGAGCAGGAAGAGAAGCTTCGCGGGCTCCTCGTCTCGAGAAAGACCGAACTGATCCCGCGTCATCTGACGCTTCACGATATTCTCGCCACGATGAGTTACTATATCGGGCTTGAGTACGGTGTCGGTGAACGAGACGATATCGACCACCTCGGTAACCGTCGCATTCGTTCCGTCGGCGAACTTCTGCAGAATCAGATGCGGATCGGTTTTTCGCGAATGGATCGCGTTGTCCGCGAGCGCATGCAGACGATTCCCGATATCGCGTCGACGACGCCTAAAGACATCGTCAACACGCGACCGATTTCCGCTTCGATCAAAGAATTTTTCGGATCGAGCCAGCTCTCGCAGTTTATGGACCAGCCGAACCCCTTGGCGGAGATGACGCATAAGCGCCGTCTCTCAGCCCTCGGCCCCGGCGGTCTTTCACGTGAGCGCGCCAACTTTGAAGTGCGTGACGTCCACTCTTCTCACTACGGCCGCATGTGTCCGATCGAGACGCCTGAAGGACCGAATATCGGTCTGATTAACTCGCTGGCGACGTACGCGCGCATCAATCGCTACGGATTTATCGAGACTCCGTACCGTATCTACGATAAAACCAAGGGCGTCGTGACGGGCGAAGTCCGTTATTTTACGGCCGATGAAGAAGACCTGTACTATATCGCACAGGCGAACGAGCCTCTCGATGAAGACGGTCATTTCATCAATAAAAAGATTTCTTGTCGTTACCGCGATGAGTTTTTCGAACTTGACCCGGATAAAGTCGACTTGATGGACGTGTCGCCGAAGCAGCTCGTTTCGGTGGCGACGTCGCTCATCCCGTTCCTCGGCAACGATGATGCGAACCGCGCTCTGATGGGCTCGAACATGCAGCGTCAGGCCGTTCCTCTGATCGAAACGGAGGCGCCTATCATCGGGACTGGGATGGAACACCGCGCCGCGAAGGATTCGGGCGTCTGTATCGTCGCTAAAGGCGACGGTGTCGTTGAGCACGTCGCGGGTGACAGAATCGTCGTTCGCCAAGACGATGAAACGGTTGACAACTACCCGCTTAAAAAGTACACGCGTTCAAACCAGGGGACGTGTATCAATCAGAAACCGCTTGTCAAGGTCGGCGATGCCGTTAAGACAGGCGATATTATCGCTGACGGTCCGTCGGTCGATAACGGTGAGCTCGCATTGGGACGCAACGTGTTGATCGGGTTCATGATGTGGGAAGGCTTCAACTACGAAGACGCGATTTTGCTCAGCGAACGACTGGTAAGAGACGATGTCTACACGTCGATCCACATCGCCGAGTACGAGTGCGAGGCGCGCGATACGAAGCTCGGACCTGAAGAGATAACGCGTGAAATACCCAACGTGGCTGATGACGCGTTGAAAGACCTTGACGAAGAGGGTGTTGTCCGTATCGGAGCGGAAGTGCACGCAGGTGATATCCTTGTCGGCAAAGTGACGCCGAAAGGTGAGACGGAACTGACGCCGGAGGAGCGCCTCTATCGCGCTATTTTCGGCGAGAAAGTGCGCGAAGTGCGCGATACGTCCGTCCGCGTGCCTCACGGCGAATCGGGTGTCGTCGTCGATATCAAGATCTTTACGCGCGATCAGGATGAGCAGCTGAAACACGGCGTGACGAAGCTCGTCCGGGTGTACGTCGCGCAAAAACGCAAGATCTCGGTAGGGGACAAGATGGCGGGTCGTCACGGAAACAAGGGCGTCGTCGCCAAGATACTGCCGGAGGAGGATATGCCCTTCCTGCCGGACGGCACACCGCTCGACATCGTTCTCAATCCGCTCGGCGTGCCGTCGCGCATGAACGTCGGTCAGTTGCTGGAGGTTCATCTCGGTGCCGCCGCCGACAAGCTCGGCTGGAAAGTCGCGACGCCCGTCTTTGACGGCGCAGACGAACAGGACGTCGTCGACGCCTTTATCGAGGCCGGTATGGAAACGGACGGGAAGACCGTCCTGTACGACGGACGAACGGGTGAGCCGTTTGAGAATCGCGTCACGGTCGGCATCATGTACTACATGAAGCTGCTCCACCTTGTCGATGACAAAATCCATGCGCGGTCCATCGGTCCGTATTCGCTCGTCACGCAACAGCCGCTCGGCGGTAAAGCGCAGTTCGGCGGACAGCGTTTCGGCGAGATGGAAGTATGGGCGCTTGAAGCATACGGCGCGGCGTATACGCTGCAAGAGATTTTGACCGTTAAATCGGATGACATCTGGGGTCGGACGAAAACGTATGAGGCGATTGTTAAGGGAGAGAACATTCCTGAGCCCGGCATTCCCGAGGCGTTCAAGGTTTTGATCAAAGAACTCCAGTCGCTTTGCCTCGATGTTCATATTCTTACGGATTTGAATGAAGAATTAGCGATCCCCGAAAACGATGAAGACGATCAGGATACGGATGAGACGGTCACAGGTCGCACGTTATCCGATCTCACTGGTATCGAAACGATCGGAAAGTTCTTTAACGCGGAAGGGTTCGCGAGCGGTCTTCTCGATGAGGAGGGCGGCGTCCTTGAAGACGATGACGGTGAGGATGACGAGGAATTCGATGCGTTTGAAGACGATGAGGATGAAGTATAGGAAAAGGGGGCTGCACAATGTCTGAAATGGGAAATTTTGAAGCACTCGGTATCGGCCTCGCTTCTCCGGAAAAAATTCTCGCTTGGTCGAAAGGCGAAGTGAAGAAGCCGGAAACGATTAATTATCGAACACTTAAACCGGAAACGGACGGTCTTTTTTGTGAGAAGATTTTCGGACCTTCTCGAGACTGGGAATGTTTCTGTGGAAAATATAAAACGAAACGCTACCGCGGTATTATCTGCGATAAGTGCGGTGTCGAAGTGACGCTGGCCAAGGTTCGCCGTGAGCGCATGGGGCATATTCGCCTCGCCGCGCCCGTAACTCATATCTGGTACTATCGCGGCATCCCCAGCCGCATGGGGCTCATCCTCGATATGTCGCCGCGCAATCTTGAAAAGATCATCTACTTTGCGGCTTACATCGTCATTGATCCGGGCGAGACATCGTTTGCCAAAATGCAAATCATCAATGAGCGCGATTATCGCGAAGCCGTTCAGATTTACGGTCGCAACTCTTTTGTCGCCAAGATGGGGGCGGAGGCGATTCGCGATCTGCTCGCCGAGATCGACGTTGAAGCGCTTGCCGAGAGTCTCCGCGAGGAGCTTGAGGGCGGCGCGCGCGGTCAGCGCAAAGCGCGCCTGATCAAGCGCCTTGAAGTCGTCGAGGCATTCAGGAATTCAGGTCATCAGCCGAGCTGGATGGTGCTCGACGTCCTGCCTGTCCTTCCGCCTGAGCTGCGTCCCATGGTCGAGCTCGACGGTGGACGTTTCGCGACGTCAGACCTGAACGATCTCTACCGCCGCGTGATCAACCGCAACAATCGCTTGAACAAACTTCTGCAACTTGGCGCGCCGAACATCATCGTCCGCAATGAAAAGAGAATGCTTCAGGAGGCCGTTGACGCCCTGATCGACAACGGACGCCGCGGGCGTCCCGTCACCGGCGCCGGGAACAGACCCCTGAAGTCGCTCTCCGACCTGTTAAAGGGTAAACAGGGACGCTTCCGTCAGAACTTGCTGGGCAAGCGCGTCGACTATTCCGGGCGTTCCGTCATCGTTGTCGGTCCCGAGCTGAAATTACACCAGTGCGGTCTCCCGAAAGAGATGGCGCTTGAATTATTCAAGCCGTTCGTCATGCGCGAAATCATGCGCCACGGCTACGCTCAGAACATCAAGTCTGCCCGCAGGCAAGTCGAGCGCGGCGGAGACATCGTCTGGGATATGTTGGATGAAGTCATCAAAGACCACCCTGTCCTTCTCAATCGCGCGCCGACGTTGCACAGGCTCGGCATTCAAGCGTTCGAGCCTATTCTTGTCGAGGGCAGGGCCATTCATCTGCACCCGCTCGTCTGTACCGCCTTTAACGCCGACTTTGACGGCGACCAGATGCCGGTACACGTGCCGCTTTCCGCTGAAGCTCAAGCAGAGGCGCGCTACTTGATGTTGTCATCGAACAATCTCCTGAAACCTCAGGACGGCAAACCCGTTACAGTGCCGACACAGGATATGGTTCTCGGGTGTTATTACTTGACGATTGAGAAGCCGAATCCCGATGTTCCGGAAGATACCCCTCCGCGTGCCTTCTGCAACGTCGAAGAGGCTGAAATGGCATACGGTGAAGGGATGATCACGCTGGGTCAGAAGATTCGCGTCCTCAGAGAAGTTGAACGCGACGGCAAGCGCTATCGCGGAATCGTCCAATCGACACTCGGGCGTTTCCTGTTCAACAGCATCATCCCGCAGGATCTCGGTTTTGTCGAGCGCGGCGATGACGACGCGAGCCAAGTGGCGCTTGAATGTGATTTCGTCGTCGGGAAGAGGGAATTGGCCGCTATTATCGAGCGGTGTATCGACGTCCGAGGTATCACGGAGACGGCTGCCGTCCTTGACGAGATCAAGGAACTGGGCTTCCACTATGCGACTGTAGGCGGTGTTTCAATCGGTATTTTCGATATGGTCGTCCCTGAAGTTAAAGAGAAGCTGATCGCCGTCGCGGAAGAGCGCGTTGAATTCATCAATAAGCAGTATCAGATCGGGTTGCTGAACGAAAACGGACGCTACGAAGCCGTTGTCGGTATCTGGCGCAAAACGACGGATGATATCACTGAAGCTCTCAAGGAGAAACTCGGCATCTACAATCCGATCTACATGATGTCCCAGTCGGGCGCGAGAGGAAACATCGACCAGATCAAGCAGCTGGCAGGTATTCGCGGCAATATGACCGACACGTCGGGGCGCACGATCGAGATCCCGATCAAGTCGAACCTCCGTGAAGGCATGAACGTGCTCGAGTTCTTTATCTCGTCGCACGGTGCCCGTAAATCGCTTTCCGATACGGCGCTGAAAACTGCCGACTCGGGATACTTAACGAGGCGTCTGGTCGATATTTCGCAAGACGTTATCATCAGGACGGAAGACTGCGGAACGGAAGATTATGTCGAAGTATCGCCTGTCGTTGTCGGAGGTAAAGTCAAGCGTGTCGTCGAGAAACTCGCCGATCGTATCGAGGGGCGTTTTGCCGCCTTGCCGATTCTCCACCCCGAGACGGGTGAAGTGCTCGTCAACAAAGGTGAGATGATCAGCAACACGATGGCGACGAAGATTGAACAGCTCAACATCGGCAAAGTGGCGATCAGGAGCAACCTCACGTGCCAGTGCGACAAAGGCGTCTGTGCGAAATGCTACGGACGTAACCTCGCGACAGGCGGTCTTGCCGTTGTCGGAGAAGCGGTCGGCATTATGGCGGCTCAATCGATCGGTGAGCCGGGAACACAGCTGACGATGCGTACGTTCCATACGGGCGGCATCGCGTCGGGCGATGACATCACGCAGGGTCTCCCGCGCGTTGAGGAACTATTTGAAGCGAGAAAGCCGAAAGGTCAAGCGATCATCTCCGAGGTCGGCGGGACGGTTGAAGTCGTCGAGACAGAAAAGCGCCGTCGAGAAGTTACGGTGACATCGGAAGACGGTCACTCGAAGACGTACTCTGTTCCGATTTCAACGCCTTTGATTGTCGACTCCGGTGACGTCATAGAAGAGGGCGACCTCCTCACTGACGGTTCAGTCAACCCGCACGACATCATGAAAATCAAGGGAGCACGCGGTGTCCAAAAGTACATCATTGCGGAAGTCCTCAAAGTCTATAAGAACAATGGTGTTGAGATCAATGACAAGCACATTGAGATTATTGTGAGGCAGATGCTGCGCAAGTACAGGATCGAAGATCCGGGCGATACGCAACTGTTGACCGGAAGTACGGTCGATATGGCGGAATACCGCAGCGCGAACAAACTTGCGAAGGAGCAGGGGCTTGAGCCCGCTAAGGGAACGCAGATACTGCTCGGTATTACGAAGGCGTCGCTTGCGACGGAATCGTTCCTGTCGGCCGCTTCTTTCCAAGAGACGACACGTGTCCTGACGGACGCCGCTGTTAAAGGCAAGATCGACCCGCTCGAAGGCTTGAAAGAAAACGTTATCATCGGGAAACTGATCCCTGCCGGCACAGGCCTGAAGCGCTACCGTGAGATTAGCGCTGTTCCTGTCGTGCCCGCCAATATGCCGCTGCTCAATGTGACGGTCGATGATAAGATCTCCCGCACCGAATACGAGCAACGGGCGCTTGACCTCGGATTCGTGCAGGAAACGAAGGAAGACTTCGAATCCTACATGAAGTCGCGCGGCATCGGTCCCGAGTATTATCGCGAAGCGTGGTCTTTCGACTTGGAGCCGTCGAAGAGCGACAGCCCTGTGATCGAAGAGTACAATCCGCTGCTCGAACTGTTTGACTTCTCGGGCAGCTCTGCGGAGGACGCGGTTCACTGAGCCGTTTGAGATTATTTAAAACATAGTCACAATGAGAAGCGCCTCGATCCGAAAAAGGTCGAGGCGCTTTAATAAACGAAGTTCTAAGATTGACTATTTGCTCTTTCGTCCGAGTATAAAGACGGTAATTCCAAACAGGAAGAGCAACGCGGCTCCACCGAGGACATATAGGAGAATCTTAAAGTCGAATCCCTTTTTCTCGTCTGCTTCACCTGAGGGCAATGTCGTTTCGTCGCTCTCATCGGGAATGGTGGTGAGCACAACGGTTTCAGTCGTTGTCGTCGGCTCAAGTGATTCCGGCAGAGTTGTTGTAGGTTCCTCAGTCAAAAGCGTTGTCGGTTCGGTCTCAAGTGACGTTGTCGTAGTTGTAGTAGTCGTCGTTGTAGTCGTCGTTTTAGTGGTCGTAGGTTTTGTTGTTGTGGTAGTCGTCGTGGTTGTCCGTTTTGTTGTTGTGGTCGTCGTTGTCGGAACAGGTTTCCAATGTGCGATCAGCGGCAGGTTTTGATAAAGTCCCAAATTAAACTCATATTCCAGCGACATCCTCGGCACATCGTGCCACCACCCGTCAAATGTATAACCCGGTTTAGTGGGTTCTTTTGGAACTTTTACTTTCTGTCCTTCAACGACCCATTGATCGGGAGGAACGGGTTTGCCTCCGTCTGTATTGAACGTGACCTTGTAGCGCTTAGGTGCGGTCACCTCCAACATCAGAATGCCCTCTCCGCTCCGATTTCCATTAACTGTGGTCCACTGGTCGAGGCGTTTGCCATTCAATGTCGCGGTGACCTTGTTGCTATCATAAAATTCCCATCCTTCTGCTAGATCAATAAAGATTTGGAGTTCGTAATCGCCCGGTTTAGCCTTTCCCGTTTCGATCGGGCGTGGGCGCTCGTATTCTGGATTAAAATATACGAGAAGACATTCAAAATTAGTGACAAGGTGATCTTCAGGTTCGACGAGCCTGACTCCCTTCAAAAAGGCCTCTATATCCGTGCCTTCTTTGAGAGGACGGTCGGTTGTGACTACGACTTTGTCAACAAGTCCTTCGATCGCGTTGGCATCCGTTCCGATGGAGAGGAGACTCGTCAATAACAAGAGGCATAGGAACCCGACCGCTACGCGTTTGAATGAATTTGTAAAACTCGACATGATAACTTTCCTTTTCTTGTTCGGGATATCCCGATTTGCCATTCAATGCCAAAGTATGTTGTTTATTTGCTCTTTCGTCCGAGTATAAAGACGGTAATTCCAAACAGGAAGAGCAGAGCGGCTCCTCCGAGGCTATAGAGGATAATCCTAAAATCGAATCCCTTTTTCTCGCCTGCTTCACCTGAGGGCAATGTCGTTTCGTCGCTCTCATCGGGAATGGTGGTGAGCACAACGGTTTCAGTCGTTGTCGTCGGCTCAAGTGATTCCGGCGTAGTTGTTGAAGGTTCCTCGGTCAAAAGCGTCGTCGGTTCGGTCTCAAGCAGTGTTGTTGTAGTTGTCGTGGTCGTGGTCGTTGTGGTACTTTTTTTTGTGGTTGTAGTTGTGGTGGTAGTGCGTTTTGTGGTAGTCGTTGTTGTCGGAAGAGGTTTCCATTCGGCAATCAGTGGCAGATCTTGATAAAGCTCTTGACGAAAATCCCATTGCTCCGAGAACCTCGGCACATCGTGCCACCACCCGAGAAATTCATAACCCTTTTTTGCTGGTTCTTCCGGATATTCAACTCTATCCCCCTCAACGACCCATTGCACGGGCGGAACGGGTTTGCCGCCATCCGTATTGAACGTGACTTTGTAGACCGGAAGCGGTTTCAGCCACCACCAGCCTGTCATGCTGGGTGACCCGGCGTATATGGCACCCATATGATCTATTTCCACATTATTAAATGCGACATAGAGATAATCATTTGAATGGAAATAGTTTCCTGGTTTTAATTCAATTTCCACTTCGAACATGTATCTTAATTTTGGATCCACTTTTCCCGATTTAACCGGTATCAGGTCTCCGTTAGATTTTACAATCCACAGATAGAATGTAAAATCCTTTACATATTTCATATCCGGCTCGTTGAGCCAAACGCTGTCCAGAAACGCCTTGATATCGGCGCCCTGACAGAAAGGTCGGTTCGATATGATATCGACTTCTACAAGATAGGCTCCTGCTGAAATCTCTTCTGTCCCTAGAAACATGAAGCTTATCAGGAGCAGGAGGCATAGGAGCCCGATCGTTACACGTTTGAATGAATTTGTAGAACTTGACATAGGAATCCTCCTTGGGGGTAGGAGTTCGGTCCGCTTGCGCGCCGTGAGACAGCCGACCGACTGTACGTGCGATAAGGACTACCCAGAGGATCCTGCCTAAGTTGGCCCGTGGGTACTGATTATCCCACAGCTTCTTTTATACCAAAATGATTTGTATAATGCAAACAATTTGCCCTAATGATCGGATGAAGATATTGCTGACGGCAGTTCAATAGCTATAGAAAAGCGCCTCAATCCGTTAAGCCCGAGGCGCTTTGTTGGTCGGGGAGATGAAGCTGTCTATTTCTTCTTTCTCACAATTAAGTGGATGATGACACCGAGTACTGCCAGAATGGCAATGCCCCCTAAGATGTAGAAGAGGGTGTAGAGACTCTTTCCTCCGGCATTATTGTTGGAGGTCGGCGTCGTTACGTCGGGCACAAGTGCCTCCGCAGTTGTCGTCTCAGTCGCTTCCGGTGTCGTTGTCGGGGGATCCGTCGGCAACGGTGTCGTCGTTTCCGTTGTTGGCGGTGTCGTAGTAGTCGTAGTGGTGGTAGTGGTAGTGGAGGTAGTTGTTGTAGTCGTCGTCGTAGTTGTTGTCGTCGTCGTAGTCGGTATGGGTTTCCAGTGAGCAATCAGAGAGAGATCCTGATGGAGTCCTTGACTAAAATCCCATTTTTCAGAGAATTTTGGTACATCGTGCCACCAACCGAGAAATTCGTAACCTGCCTTTGCAGGGTTTTTTGGTTCTTTTACTTTCGCCCCTTCAAGAATGTATTGTTTCGAGGGAACAGGTTTGCCGCCGTCAGCATTGAACTTGACCACATAGCGAGTTTTCGCTTCAATCATCAACCATCCGCCTGCTTCAGGTTGCAAACCCGGTCCGATAACGTTCATCATTGCGGGTGCACCGTTTACCGTCGCCTTAATCTCGTCGAACGGTTCAAAAAAACAGCCATCTTTAAGTTCAATATAGAACTGAAAGACGTAATCGCCTACCTTTGCGTATCCGCTTGTGGCAGGGACATAATCATCTGCACTGAGCAGGTCATAGCCGAAGGATTTGACGTACTTACCTGCGGGTTTGACTAACCGAACACTCTTCAAATAAGCTTTGATGTCTGTGTACTGGTGCAGAGGTCGATCTGTTTTGATTACGATTTCTTTTATTCTAACTTCCGCGCTGACGTTTTTCGTTCCGACAAACATGATGCCTGTTAACAGTAAGAGACACAGAAGCCCGATCTTTATGCGTTTGAAAGAATTGACAGACCTTAACATAAAACTCCTCCTTAGTCTTTCACCTTTATTGTGCTTGGCCCTGCCTATACTGAATAGCTACTAATCTTGGTAGTTTTACTTAATCGTACGGCTCCAATTAGCGTGTTTTGTTGCTCCGGAAGCTCGCTTCATGTTAATTCAAAAACCCGATCTTGAATCAATTATACTACCCGACGGCGGATCAATTCATCCGCCTATTTTTGTTCCGGGAACGGTACTCCCGTTAAGATTTTTATGAATACCGCTTGACGTAAAAAATGATCCGTATTATACTAAAGTCAAAGAAAGTCAAAGACAAACAGTGTGACGCTATGACAGTTTTATAAGCGCGGGATTGTCTCGGCAGCTTTGAGAATAGTGCCGGGGAGTCAGGGCGAACTGAGTGTAAGCGGCGATGGAAAGGAAAGGTTTGAAATGAGCAGTTTGACGGATATGATCGAGCGCGCGATCCTCGAATTAATTGAGGAGCATGACGGGTACTGTGAAATAGCACGTAACGCGTTCGCTGCGGAGATGAAAGTCGCTCCTTCTCAGATCACCTACGTCATCTCAACGCGATTCGGTCATGAGCACGGGTACATCGTTGAAAGCCGTCGAGGCGGCTCGGGTTACATCAGGATTATGCGCGTCCCGTATACGGACCATTCGGAATACGTCATGCACTTGCTGCGTACCTTGGACGATCACCTGACACAACACGACGTCAATGTCCTGATCGACAGTCTTCAATACGAAGATCTCGTTTCAAAGGAGATGGCAAGTCTGATGAGGTCTTCCCTGTCCGATCGCAGCCTCGCCTTGATCACAGGCCGTGATCGTCATGAGACGCGGTCATTGATTTTCAAAAACATGCTTTTATACATCGCCTCGTTAGGCGGTGAGGAGGGCTAACGACATGTTATGTCAACAATGTCTGCAAAGAGATGCGACGATCCATATGACGGAGGTCGTCAATAATGTGAAAAAAGATCATTACCTCTGCCGCACGTGTGCTGCTGCGCTTAAGGGCGAACAGGAGGCGTCAGGATCGCTGTGGAGCGATCTGTTCGAATCACTTTTGCCCGGCCCGTCCATGTTCGGTTATCCGTTAACAGGTGCCGAGCGACGAGTCATGCATAGGCGACTCATTTGTCCGAAGTGCGGCGAGACGGAGCGCGAGCTTCGGGAGACGGGACTCCTCGGGTGTTCCCAATGTTACGAGATCTTCCATGATCTCTTGATTCCTGTGTTTCGTCGCGCTCAGGGACACACGAGACATATACAAGTATCGGACGCTACGCCACTTAACCTCTCCGACAAGTCGGGTCAAAGCGAGGTGCGCCGATACGGCGTCAGTCAAACGCCATCTGCGAAGTATGTGCAAATAGCGAAGGATGACACCTCGCGCGCCGCTCCTGGTGATGGTAACGGCGGCCCGCAATCGGAGATCGAACGGCTTAAAAGTGAGTTACAGGCTGCTGTCAGCCGAGAGGATTATAAGGAAGCGGCTCGTTTGCGCGACGCCATTCATAAACATAAGAAGGATACATCAGAATGACGTGGTATCTGGAAGAAGGACCTGAAAGTGATGTCGTTATCTCGACACGCGTGAGGCTGGCGAGGAATTTGAGCGATATGCCGTTTCCGTGGCGTCTCTCGCCTGAAGATTTGGAAGGCGTCAGAGATCGTGTGACGAACGTATTTCGCGATGTCGTGCGCGATACGGACGGTGACAAGCCGGTTGTCGTCGACTTGAATACGCTCGGTGACATCGAGTCGTGTGCCCTTGCGGAGAAACGCATCATCAGTCGCGCCATGTTGAAAGACACGCGCGGCAAAGCGCTGTTACTCTACCCCGGAGAGTCGGCGGGTATTCTTGTCAACGAAGAGGATCACCTCCGTCTCTATGCCGTCGGCGCCGGTCTCTGTCTAGAGGAGACGGCCGGTTGCGCGCTGAAGTGCGCGGCAGACATTGAGAAAAGGCTGCCCTTCGCGAAGAGCGAACGATTCGGCTATCTGACGGTGTGTCCGACGAATACCGGGACGGGCATGCGCGCATCCGCCATGTTACATGTACCCGGTTTAATCCGCGCAGGCGTCGTCAAACGGCTTGCCGACAAGTTGTCGAAAGCCGGTTACGCGTTGCGGGGAGCCGAAGGCGAGGGCAGCGATGCTTACGGAGATATGATTCAGCTGTCGAATCAGGTGACACTGGGCGTATCGGAAAAACAAATCCTTTCCGATCTCGAGCGACTTGTCCGCGAAGTTGCCGAGGAGGAGAGAAAGACCCGGCGTGTGCTGTATGAGAATGACGTTTTAGCTCTCGAGGACGAGATCGGGCGCGCCAAAGGCGAACTCCTTTTCTCGCGTCTGATAACGACGGAAGAGGCGATGCGTTTGCTGTCGCTCGTGCGACTCGGAAGAGAACTGGGGTTTCCCCAAATGCCGAGCTATGCGACGTTACAGGAGTTATTTGTCGGCATCGGCGAGGGTGTCCTTCAGCAGGCAGTCGGCAAACCGCTCGATCCGAGGCGTCGTGATGAAGAGCGGGCGAGGCTGATTCGTGAAGCGCTTCAGTCGTCTGCATGAGTGAAACTGCCGCGTGTTTACGTTTCAGGCGGTTGGATGAAAGATCAGGATCTTATTAAAGTAAATGATACAGAGAAAACGAATCATAGGAAGTCGGTCGATCGCTTCCGTCGAGGTTCGTTAATAATAGAAATCGAGATGTATGACATAGAAAGTGAAAAGAACAACAAGATTAGGGGGAATATCATATGATGATTAGATTTTCAAGGAGAGCCGGTGAAGCCCTTGCGCAGGCATGGGCAACGGCAAAATCATTTGATACGGCATATATAGGGACGGAGCATTTGCTGGCGGGTATTTTAGCGGAGCAGGACGGTCTTGCCTGTGATGTGCTCAAGAGGGCGGGCGTTGACCGTTCCACTGTAATTCGTCAATTGACGGCGCTCAACCACAAGGAACCCGCTGAAGTCAGAACGTCGGCTCTGGAAAACTTGGACTTCAATGGAATTATCGCGATGATGACGCCGCGCACGCGTCAAGTGATCAATTTGGCGGCGCGTGATGCTCAAGCACTCTCGCAAAACGGCGTGATTGAACCGGAACATCTTCTGATCGGAATCTTGCGGGAAGGCGACAGTGTCGCCGTAAGAATTCTCGGACAATCCGGTATAGCATCGCGCGCTTTTCTCACGATACTTTTGCAAGCTATGCAAGCGGGGTTAGGAAGAAGTGATTATACAAGTGATCGTTCGGGAGCTTTCACGCCTGCAGCGCGTGATGATTCCGCGACGTCGAAGGAATCAAATACACCCACGCTCGATCAATTCAGCCGCGATCTTACGGAGATGGCGCGTGAAGGGCGTTTTGACCCGGTGATCGGGCGGGGGGATGAGATTCGGCGCGTGGAACAGATCCTCTGCCGGAGGACAAAGAACAACCCTGTTCTCATCGGCGAACCGGGCGTCGGAAAGACCGCGATTGCGGAAGGGATCGCTCAGCGCATGGTCTCGGACGATATGCCTGAGCTGCTTGCGGATAAACGCCTCGTGTCGCTCGATCTCAGCGGCATGCTTGCGGGGTCGAAATACAGAGGAGAATTCGAGGAACGTCTCAAGACGGGAATCGACGAGGCGGTCGCGGCAGGTAACGTCGTGCTCTTTATTGATGAGCTGCACACGATCATCGGAGCGGGGGCTGCCGAGGGCGCGATGGATGCCGCGAACATCCTGAAGCCTTTGCTCGCGCGCGGAGAAGTGCAGGTCATCGGAGCGACGACGCTCGATGAATACAGGAAGCATATCGAAAAGGACGCGGCACTTGAGCGCCGTTTCCAACCGGTAATGGTGAATGAACCGAGCGAGTCGGACACCGTCGACATACTTTACGGACTGCGCTCTCGCTACGAAGAACATCACCATGTCAGGATTTCCGACGAGGCGATCGAAACGGCCGTCAAATTGTCGACGCGATACATTACCGACAGGTTCTTACCCGATAAAGCCATCGACCTGATCGACGAGGCGGCTTCGAGGTTGCGTATCAATCAGGTCGGATGTTCGGATGAATTGCGCGTCATGCAAGAGGAACTTGAAAATGTTATCGCGGACAAAGAGAAGGCGGTACAGGAAGAAGCTTTCGAAGTTGCTGCCGATTTGAAAGCGAAGGAAGACGAACTCGAGAAGAATATTCAGCGATACAAGGAACGCGAAAAGCCGAAAGAGCGCGACGACTGGCCCGTTCTCACGAGCGATATGATTGCTGACATTGTTTCGAGCTGGACGAGCATTCCCGTACGGACACTCACGGAAGACGACAGCGAAAAGCTGCGTCGGCTTGAAGACGAGCTCCGCAAACGCGTTCTCGGTCAGGATGAAGCCGTCACCGCCGTTTCCAAAGCGATCCGTCGCGGGCGTCTCGGTTTAAAGGATCCCAAGCGGCCGGCAGGTTCGTTCATTTTCCTCGGTACGACGGGCGTCGGTAAGACGGAGCTGGCAAAAGCGTTGGCTGAGACGATGTTTGGTAACGAAAACGCCATGATACGTGTTGACATGTCGGAGTACATGGAGAAATTCGACGTTTCTAAGCTGATCGGTTCGCCTCCTGGTTATGTCGGTTATGACGAGGGAGGGCAGCTGACAGAAAAAGTCAGACGACAACCCTACTCCGTCGTACTTTTCGACGAAATTGAAAAGGCGCACCCGGATGTCTTGAATTCGATGCTGCAAATATTGGAAGACGGGCGCTTGACGGACGGTCAGGGCAGAACGGTGAACTTCGCGAATACGATCATCATCATGACGTCCAACATCGGTGCCAGAATGCTCGTCAGCCCGGAGGGACGGCGCATCGGTTTTGCGCTCGATTACGATGAGCTGGACGGTGAGATCGACGTGAGAGACGAAGAGATATACGGCGGTAAGACGTTCGATGAAGCGAGAGAACTCGTCATGAAGGAATTGCATCGGACGTTCTCGCCCGAGTTTATCAACAGGATCGACGAGATTATTTTCTTCAAGATGCTTGACCGCGAGACGATGCGCAGCATTGTCGACATCATGCTCAATCAACTGTCCGCGAGGATCGCCGATATCGGCTTGATGACGGAAGTAACCGACGCCGCGAAGGATTGGCTCGCCGATAAAGGATATGAGCCGCAGTACGGGGCGCGCCCGTTGCGTCGCTTGATCCAGACCGAGGTCGAGGATCGGTTCTCGGAGGCGTTGCTCGATCGTATCGTGGAGGAAGGCGATACGGCCATCGTTGATCTCGACGTCGTGGCCGGTCATATCGTTATCAGCAAGAAGGTTTCCTCGCCGGAAGTGAGCCAAGGGCAAGGCGACCACGGTGCCTCTGTGCTGGACTCACAGGAATGATCGAATTCGGGAAGGAAATCCCGACGTAATGATGTTTAGAGCGGCGACCACATTTAGTATATACTGATAGTCGCAGAACACTGATTTTTCAGTTTGCAAAGGAGCCGTAATATGTTAAATCAGGCGCCGCTCGCCGCAATGTTTGATCAAATTGCAGCCGCACCCATGATTCGAACGCTGCTCGCCGCTAAAGAAGAAACGGTCGATATCGTCGATCTGTGGGCACTGAAAAATTGGCTTCCAAGCGCCATCTTGCTCGGTCTTGCTGTCATATTCTTTGTCTTGAGAAGGCCGATCGCAAAGGGTTTGCTCCGCGTTGTGTTTGCAAGGACGAAACGCCTCTATCCCGAAGCGTATCAAGTGATGCGCGAGGAGATGACAAACGCTCTGGGATGCCTGTTGCCCGCTATTTTCCTTTCTGCGTCCGCCTCTTTGGCGAAATTCATACCGGAACCTTGGATTACGTATATTTCACGCATTTTTGATACGGTCACGACGATGGTCGCTTTTTGGTTGCTGTACAAAACGGCCATGTATATCGGGATCATTATCATGCGGCGTCCTTCGAAGTCAGGCCTGCCAATCGGCGATACGGGGGCAAAGTTTGTCGTGTCGATGACGCGCGTGGCGATCATCGTGATCGGTGTTTTTGTCATTCTTTCCCTGTGGGTAAAAAATATTACCGGTCTCGTAACGGGATTAGGTATTGGAGGACTTGCCATATCGCTCGCCTCGCAGGATTTGCTTGCCAACTTCTTGGGAAGTTTGGCGTTATTGCTCGATGAGCCTTTCAAGGTCGGCGATTGGATTATTACAACACACGGTGAAGGAACAGTTGAGGAAATCGGGATTCGCTCCAGTAAATTGAGATTGTTTGAAGGAGCGCTCATGTCGATTCCGAATAAAGAGCTCGCCAATGCCGTGATTACGAACTCCTCGGACAGAACGAGGCGTCGCGCCGAGATGACGCTCACGCTTCCGTGGGAGATGTCTCCCGAGCAGTGTGACGAGTTCCGCGAACGCATCGCCGGACTGTTGGACGAGTGTGAGCAAGTCATATCCGTACAGTTTATTGAGATTAATCATCTCAAGCCTGAAGGAATGGAATTGTACGTGCGGTACTTTACGGGAGAAGACTTCGAAGAAGCGTGGAAGACGCGAACGGAGGTCAACCGCGGAATGCTGAAGATTGCCGATGAGATGAATCTTCATCTTTATATTCCCGGTCATATTATTTTGATGGGGGACGAAACAAATGACGCAAGACAGAAGTAGAAGCCATCAAGGTAATCGCGGCGAGATTTCTAATAGGAACGGCCGAGATGGGCGTTCCTCGCCGAATGTGAGGAACGGACCGGCTGTGCGCAACAATGCGGTTGGAGACGAGCGCGCGATGGACCGACGGTCACCACGTCGCGGTCGGCGGGCGTCCGAGGTCAATTCGAGGACGACTCAACGATCGAGACGCGACGCGCAATCGCCGTCTCGCGAACAAGCCGCCTCACGTCACGTTCAGCGTGATGCGGTGAACCGTGAGGTGCGAAAGCAGACCGGACAAAGAAAACCGAGGGGGAACTCGGGGCCTCGAACTTCATCTAAAATAACGGCGGAAGCCGACGTGCGCCGTAAGGTTAAAATCGTCTATCTCGCACTTATCGCCTTTTCGCTTGTCGTTATAATATTGTTTGCCGTGTTGCTTAAAGGGAAGCTGAAGGTCGTCAAGGAGGTTCCGACCGATCCCAACATGCATCATCAATTTGAGGAAAATCCGAGGATTACGCTGCCTCAGATGGAAAACTTCCCTGAAGGAGAGGATGGGGAGAACGGATTTGAGGATGACGGCGAATTAGGGGACGACGGTGAATTTGAGGATGACGGCGAGATCTCGAATGATGAGGGCGAACCGCCTGCGGATTCGGATCAACCGTGATACGCGTCTGTTTTATAATGTCGGATGATCGAAGTTTTGCCGCGAAGCGAAACGGAACGGATAATAGACAGGAACGCAAACGCGGACAAACGCTTTTCAAGGCTCCTAAGAGTCTTTGAAATACAACAGAGCAGCGTCGTGAAGGATGACCGGCAGCTGTTGACTTTTTACAGGAGAAAAACATGACTGGACAAAAACTGAGAAGCCCGATGGTCGTTCTTTTTGTGATCGTCGTGATCGCGGTCATCATCGTCGGTGCATTTTTGATGTACCACAATCGCTTCGTCAAAGCCGACGAGAAGATTAACGAGATGTGGGGGCAGGTTCAGACGCAATATCAGCGCCGCGCGGATCTCATTCCCAATCTTGTGAATACGGTAAAAGGATACGCCGCGCATGAGGAAAAGGTGCTTAAGGATTTGACGGAGCTGCGCTCAAAGCATCAACAGGCACAGACTCCAGCGGAGCTTGAAGCGATCGACCGAGAGCTTCAAGCGGCGATCAATGTTGTAGTGGAGGCGTACCCCGACTTGAAAGCGAACGAGAATTTTCTTGCGCTCCAAGATGAACTTGCCGGTACGGAGAACAGAATCGCCGTCTCAAGACGCGACTACAATGCGGCCGTCGCGAGCTACAACAGATCGGTGAGGACGATCCCGGGAAAATGGTTTGCCTCACTGTACGGTTTTGAGCCGAGACCCTTATTCGAGGCGCAACCGGGAGCCGACACACCGCCGGAAGTCAGCTTTTAAGAGAGGCGGATGACTCAATTGACCTTGGCTAAGAGGCGTACTACTTCATTGATTGCGATCGCGGTACTGCTTGTGCTGCTATCGCTCTCCATGGCGTTCAAAGTTCCCGACAACCCTGGAGACGATTTCGCTTTTGATTTGACGGGGACGCTGTCCGAGGAGACCCGCCGTACGATTCGCGAGACGAATCGGCAGATCGCCTCGACAGGCGCGCAGGTGGTCGTCGCCATGATTCCCACGCTCGGAGACGACAGCATCGAGGATGCGGCGCTTGAAATCTTCAGGACGTGGGGTATCGGCAGCCGCGATAAAAACAACGGTATCCTGCTCCTGATCGCCAAGGACGATCGCAAACTGAGAATCGAAGTCGGCTATGGCTTGGAAGGCGCCATCACGGATGCGACGGCCGGTCGCATCATCCGCGATATCATCGCCCCGCGCTTTAAACAAGACGATTACGATGGCGGCGTGCTCGACGGCTTTAACGCGATCATCACGTTGATTGCCGAAGAATACGACTTGGAGATTGATGCGGAAGGGTATGTCCGGCAAGAGTTGCCTGAAGGCGATTCCGGCTTTGTCGGAAGTGAACTGTTTTATTACCTCTTGATCTTTGTCGTGATCATTGTGGTGGTAAGTATTTTCGGCAGGCGCATTTCCTCCGGTGGCGGTGGTGGCTATTACGGCGGCGGCAGTAGCGGTAGCAGCTGGTCTGGCGGCGGTGGCGGTTCATCCGGTGGCGGCGGGTTCGGCGGCGGTTCTTCCGGCGGCGGCGGCGCGTCCGGCGGCTGGTAACGATCGGCAAATGCCTGCGTTTGGGAGAGTATATTAGATGGCAAAATTTTCTGATTTGATCGTTTTGACGGTCGAAGACCTTGAGAGGAATCTCGGTTCGTCGAAGTTTTCCGAGTTCGTGAGGAAATCGGAGGCTTTTTTCGTTGAGCAAGTGACGACGATTGCAAATCACATTCTCGCTCATCCCGATATTCGAGCCGTATTCATATCGGGCCCGACGTCGTCAGGAAAGACGACGTCTACGATGTTGATGAAGCGCCGTCTCACGGAGGCGGGATTAAGAGCCCATCACCTCGAACTGGATGATTATTACCGCCCCGTCAAACTGCGGTACGATCAAGATGGTCGCCCCGATTATGAGAGTGTTGAAACGCTCGATCTCGAATTGCTCGGAAGCGATCTCGAGCGGCTGTTTGCCGGCGAAGAAGTCGCTATTCCGACGTTTCATTTCCCGACGAGAACACGGTTGTACGAACCGGAGAAGAAAGTTCTTCTGACCGACAATGATGTACTGCTCGTTGAGGGGCTTCACGGGTTGTCCGACATCGTGATGGGGAAAATACCGCGCGAGCAGCGTCTCAGCTATTTCATCATGCCGCACGGACGCGTGCTTTCCGATCGCCGTATGCTGTCGGGGAGCGATATCCGCATCTTGCGACGCATTAGCCGTGACGTTCGAAAGCGGGCGGCGACGGCGATTGACACGATTGATTACTGGCCTATGATCGATCGGTCGGAACTCGATTTCATTCCGCGTTATTTGGAAACGGCCGACTTCTACATTAACTCGGTGTTGATGTATGAATTCACGGTGATCGCACCGATGGCGCGGGCTGAGATTGAAAAATCGCTCGACTTGTTCTTTCGTGGCGATCTTCCGCCCTCTCGTTACACCATTAATGAGAGCGGGCACTCCGATCTGAAGCGTGCCATCAAAGAGGCTGTTCGCCTGTCGTATGTCTGTGAACAGCTTCCCAAAGTCGATTCGTCATTCGTTCCCGAGGATTCGATTTTGCAGGAATTCATTTAACTGCTTGGATCCGCTACCATGCGACGGTCGCCTTCCGCTTACTGCAGACCGAGTACCTTCATTGCCGGGCTTGGATCCGCTACCATGCGACGGTCGCCTTTCGCTTACCGCAGACCGAGTACCTTCATTGTCAGGTTTGGATCCGCTACCATGCGACGGTCGCCATCGCGATCGCTCGACAATTCGGTAACGCGTGACACTACGCCATGAAGCTGGTTTATTTTATCATGCAACAGGCAGACCCCGATGGCGGCCACACAACATCGGCATAGTTTAAAGAACAGGAGAGTAGAAATATGGCTACGACTTTAACAAAACAGAATTTCAAAGAATTGGTCATCGATAATGATAAACCGGCACTCGTCGATTTCTGGGCAACATGGTGCGGTCCTTGCAGAATGCTCACCCCCACGGTCGAGGAGTTGGCGAAGAACTACGAAGGCAAAGCGCTGATCGGGAAAGTGAATGTGGACGAAGAGCGCGCGCTCGCGCAAGAGTATCGCGTCATGAGCATCCCGACTTTATTCTTCTTCAAGAACGGCAAGGTTGTCGATCAAATGGTCGGCGCACGTCCTTACGAAGAGATTGCGAGAGTTCTCGATAAATACATCGGCTGATAACTAGGTGAAGAGATAAAAAACCCACGCTGAACCGAAAGGTCGCGTGGTTTTTTATTTACCGGTAATCAGTGAGAATTCGCACTTCATAATATTCATGTCGACATCAGATAAAAGTGATATATGATTAAATTGATCAACATAATTTGAAGGCACAGACCGCTACGCAGTCTTGACGGGAGGAGCAAGATGACACGATTAATAACGAGAGAACAACAAAAGGTGCTTGATCGTCGCTTTTCTGAAGTAACGGGGCTTCCCTCCGTCTTACTGATGGAACAGGCTGCCGCAGGCATGTCGGAGTTCATCGCGAAGCTGACGAATCCTTACGATACGGACGATGAGTACGATGTCGTCTTTTTTACGGGAGCCGGGAACAACGGGGGTGACGGTTGGGCGAGCGCGCGACAACTGATGGCGGGCGGACATCGCGTCACAGTATTCGACGTGTATCCTGATCGTGAGCTCTCGCCCGATGCGGAGATAAACCGTACCGCCTATAAAATACTCGGCGGCGAAGTCATCACGAAGAAAGAAGACCTCGCGAATATTAAAGCGGAGCTCGTCGTCGACGCCATTTACGGGACGGGGTTTGACGTCAAGCGCTCGCTCTCCGACCGTGTAAAAGAGGCGCTTTCTCTCATCGCATCGATGAAAAACTCAGGTTCGCACGTCATCGCCTGCGACATACCGAGCGGTGTCGATGCCAATACCGGCTTTGCTGCTCCGGAGGCCGTGAGCGCCGATGTGACGTTCACGTTCGGAAGACGAAAGATCGGCAATGTTACGCACCCCGGCTGTATGACGGCTGGAGAAGTGATCTTATGTCGGATCAGCATGACGGACGCGTTCGTCGAGGAGACGCTCGGTGACGACCGCCGCGTGTATGTACTTGAGGACGGGATGGAGTTAATGCCCGACCGCGCACGCGACGGACATAAGGGAAAATTCGGTCGCATGCTCCTGATCGGCGGTGCGGAGGGGATGGCAGGCGCGATGATTCTCGCTGCGAGAGCAGGAGAGAAGACGGGCGTCGGTTACACGATGGTACGTACCGTTGAATCATCTTTGCCTCTGATGGCATCGGCTATCCCGTCAGCGCTTTTGTCTGCCGTTCCGGGAGGCGGGGGTACGAAGAAAGACTTGCCTGAGCCTTCTGCTATCGCCATCGGCATAGGAGCCGGCAAGGCACCGTGGGTTGAAAAAGCTATCCGCCATATACTGCCCCTGAGTGTACCCGTGATCGTCGATGCGGACGGGTTGAATGTGCTCGCCAACATGGCGGACGCTTTCAAGCTTCTGCGCGTTCGCGCCGAGTTAGGGTTGCCGCCTGCCGTTTTGACGCCGCATCCCGGTGAATTTGTACGCTTAGCGCCGGAGGCATCAGAGCTTCTCCGCGAAGATCGACTGGAAGCGGCTCGATTCTTGGCCGATAAAGCTCAATCGATCGTTGTGCTGAAAGGCATGGCTACCGTCATCGCCATGCCGAACGGCGACGCCTACATCAACACAAGCGGCAATGTCGGACTTGCCAAGGGCGGTTCGGGGGACGTTTTGACGGGGCTGATTGCCGGCCTTGCGGCTCAGACCGATTCCGTCGAATCTGCGGTGACGCGCGCCGTTTACCTGCACGGACTCGCTGCCGACATCGCTGCCGACAACCTGATGTCGGAGACGGTCGTGACGCCTGAAGATGTGATCGATGCTCTTGGAGAGGCGCTCTACTTAAGATTTTTTGGCTGAGATCCGCAGTTCGCTACCATTTTAGTTACGGCTTTGGCGCTTTAGCTGAGATCTGCAGTTCGCTACCATTTTAGTTACGGCTTTGGCGCTTTAGCTGAGATCTGCAGTTCGCTACCATTTTAGTTACGGCTTTGGTGCTTTGACTGAGATCCGCAGTTCGCTACCATTTTAGTTACGGCTTTGGCGCTTTAGCTGAGATCTGCAGTTCGCTACCATTTTAGCTGTCGCTCTGTTACAATGAACTTGTTTCCGGGGCGGGGTGAAATTCCCGATCGGCGGTGATGCCTCAATGAGGACAAGCCCGCGAGCCTTTTGCATGACCGGGTGAGAATCCCGGGCCGGCAGTATAGTCTGAATGAGAGGAAGCAGAGGTTCTTGTCTATGACGAACCTTCGCCCCGATTATGCGGGGCTTTTTTATGCTCCGTATCATAAGGAGGAGCTAAAAATGAGTGAATCGGATGTTCGCAACAATACGTTTGCACGTGGTGAACGCAAGGGCGTGGCGAGCGCCAAATGGATCGCGAAAACGGGAGTCTTGTCGGCCGTAGCGATTGCGCTGATGTATCTTGAGATTTCTCTACCGCTGTTTCCCGTTTTTTTAAAATTTGATTTTTCGGAGATCCCGGCGTTGCTTGCCGCTTTTGCCATGGGACCGCTTGCCGGGATCGCCGTCGAGCTCGTCAAGAACATAGCGCATTTGCCGGTGTCTCACACCATGATGGTCGGGGAACTGGCGAACTTCATCATGACGAGTTTCTTTGTCGGTGTCGCCGGTCTGATTTATCGTTACAAGAAAACGAGAAAAGGGGCGATGATTTCGATGGTAGCAGGTACGGTCGCCCTGACCGTTTCGGGCGCTCTCGTCAATTATTTCTTGACGATACCGTTTTACATTTCAGCGATGGGCTTTACGCTCGACAAGATCGTCGAGATGACAAGATTGGCCGGCAACACGCTCGTACACGATTTGCCGACCTTGATCTTGTGGGTCTTCGTCCCATTTAACATCTTAAAAGGCGTGGTCGTATCGCTGATTGTTTGGTTGATTTACAAGAAGCTGAGCCCGTTGCTTCACCGTTGATTAACTGCTTAATCAACAGGAAGCTGAGTCCGCTGCATCACAGCTGATCGTCCGCTTGATTTGCAAGAAGCTGAGTCTGTTGCTTCACCGTTGATCGTTTAGTTGATTTACGAGAAGTTGCACCCGTCGCTTCACCAAGGATTGTTTGGTTGATTTGCGAGAAGCTGAGCCCATCGCTTCACCGCTAACTGCTTTCATCATCTGCGTATAGTCGACGGTCTTCTTCCCGGAGTCCGTCTTTCGTCAGGCGGAGGACGCGCGAGCAGACCTCGCGTAAAAAGGCGCGGTCGTGCGAGATGCTGATGACACAGCCGGGATACGTCGCGACGCTCTCTCTGAAGGCGGGGTTGCTCAAAGGGGAGAGGTGGCGGCTCGGTTCATCGAGAAGCAGGACATTCGGTCTCGTCAAACGCATTTTTGCGAAAGCAAGTTTCACTTTCTGTCCGCCCGATAGCGTGTCAATAGGGCGCAGCATCTCTTCACGAGCGAAGTTGAGGCTGCCCAACAAGTTGGCCGCCTCCTGACGAAGGCCGGCACAACCTTCCGAAGCGAGGTAATCGATAGCGTTGCTCCGCGCGTCAAACAGTTCATGCCATTCTTGCGGCAGGTAGAAGATCTGAAGGTCGTTCCGTTCGCGCAATTCCGAGACGATCAGGCGCAGGAGCGTCGATTTGCCGCATCCGTTTTCACCCGTGATGGCGATGCGCTCCGGTCCTTTGACGAGCAGTTGAACGTTTCTTGACAAGATCTTTTCGCCTATCTTCAGGAGCGGGAGGTTGACGCGGATGACTTCTTTGCCGTTCGGAACGTGGGGCATGTCGGCGAGGAAAAAGTCGACGTCGTCCTCGCGATCCGTTCGTTTCGTCCCTTCGGTGCGTTCACGTTCCAAACGTCTGCCTGTCGATTTGACGGAATGCATCTTTTTCTTGAGAAGGCGCGCGCCGGCAGGGTCGGCTCGCGAGATATTTTCTTGGGCGCGATGCACTTTATCCTGAATCTCGAGGTGGCGGCGCATTTTTTTGCGGAAATCTTTTTCTTCTTTTGCCGCCAATCGGTTCTGCCTGTCGATGTCGTATACGAACTTGGACATATATTCGCGGAAGCCAAGTCCGCTGTACGTTGCTCGCGCTTCTGTCCGACGCCATATCTGCTCGATATGCAGGATTTTGTTGGCCGTGCGCTCGAGCAGCGTCTCATCGTGCGATACGAAGAGGACAGGCTCGGGACAGTCAGCAATGAACGACTCAACGAGATGGATACCTTCGAGATCGAGATCGTTGATCGGTTCATCAAGTACGAAGATATCGGGGCGTTCCAATCGAACCAGGAGAAGGCGAAGTTTCATCCGCTCGCCGCCCGACAGCGACTTAATCGTTCGTTTGGAGAAGAGGATGTTTTCATTGAGCAGGAATTCATCGGCGAGACGGTAGAGATCTCCGTCCGAGATGTAAGGACGCGTCAACTCTTCGACCGTCTTGTCGTACAGTCGCGGCGGAGTCTCCTGTGAAACGTAGCCGAGATGGTGGGGCGCGTAATCGATATGCCCCTGCCAGCTCAAATACGTCGATGCGAGCGCTGGCTCGCAAATAATGCGGAGCAACGCCGTTTTGCCGTTGCCTTCGGCGCCGATGACTGCGAGCTTATCGTCCCTTTGCAGGCTGAAACTGAGATTGGAAATGAGTGTTCGTTGGTCACGGTTCTGCGTGACCGTCAGGTTATTGACTTGCAGCATAAAGACTCCTTTGCATACGCCATCCGCATCATACGGATGAGTTGTTTCAGTTCCTATGAAGTCTTTAGCTGTTCATTCGTTTTAAAACCTCACTGTAAAGATCGTGTACCGGCGTTTTGAAATCTCGGCCGCCGAAGTCCACCTTGAACTTTAAACACCGCAACACTGGACTTCTGCGAGCGCGATTTCCAAGCGTTCAAATGATTCCGGTCCCTCAGTAGAATACCAAGCGCGCGCATTGTTGTCAAAGATCGTGAAACAGCTGAAGGATGAGGTTTATAATATCGTTCTTCCGTCCTTACGCCGAGAGTGGTAAGGCCTCGTCTATGTTAAAATATTCGGGTAAACCGTTGTCGGTCACAGGTGACCGAAAAGCACGAGAAATGGAGGCTGCTATGAACCTCAACGCCCCGCGCGGAACGAGAGATATTTTGCCTGAGGAGGCTGAGCGCAGACGCGCGCTGGAGCGCGCTTTTGCCGATGTCTGTGAGCGGTACGGATTCGGTGAAATTCGCGTTCCCACTTTTGAACATACGGAGTTGTTTGTCCGCGGTGTCGGCGACGCAAGCGACATCGTCCGCAAGGAGATGTATACGTTTACCGACAAGGGTGACCGCAGCCTGACGTTGCGCCCTGAAGGGACAGCCGGTGTCGCGCGAGCTTACGTGGAGCAGGGCATGTCCTCTTGGCCGGCGCCCGTTAAGCTCTGGTACAACATGAACATGTTCCGTTACGAAAAAATGCAAAAAGGGCGTTACCGCGAGTTTTGGCAGTTGGGCTGTGAAATTTTCGGCAGTGACAGTCCGCAAGCGGACGCTCAAGTCATCGGGTTGCTGGAGACTTTTTTTAGAGAATTAGGCCTCGGAGAAGTTGACCTTGAGATCAACAGCATCGGTTGCCCTAAATGTCGCGTCGACTACCATGAGGCGTTGCGCAATTATTATGCGGCATATATCGATGACATGTGTGAAGATTGCCATGATCGCTTCGAACGCAATCCTCTCCGCATGCTCGACTGTAAAGAGGAGTACTGTCAATCCTTAGCGATGAAAGCGCCGTCGCAGCTCGACTATTTGTGTGATGAATGCAAAGTCCATTTCGATAACGTGCAGTCGTATCTCGGCGAGATGGAAATATCGTACCGTTTGAACGCGCGTCTCGTCCGCGGACTCGACTATTACACGAAGACCGTCTTTGAATTTGTCTCTTCGCATGTCGGTACTCAGGGCACGATCTGTGGAGGAGGTCGTTACGACGGACTCGTCCGCGAGATCGGCGGCATTGATGTGCCAGGGGTCGGCTTTGCGCTCGGCGTTGAACGGCTTTTGCTCGAATTAGACGCGCAGAACGTTCCTTTCGGGAAGGCTCAGAGCCCGGATCTCTTTATCGCGTCGTTTCCTTCGACGGCTGCCAACGCTCTGGATTTGGCACAGTCGCTGATTCGTTCCGGACTCAAAGTCGAGACAGACGTGATGGGGCGGAGCCTGAAAGCGCAATTCAAAGCGGCCGATCGCATGGAGGCGCATTACGTTCTGGTGCTGGGCGATACGGAAGTCTCGATTTCAAGAGGCAAGTTACGGCGACTGTCGGACGGAAGCGAGCAGGACGTGCCGTTGACGGCTATCGGGACACTGCTTCACAACTACAGACAGAAGCGCTCCGTCTCGGAAAAAAATGAGGCGCGATTCGGGCTGTAAGCGGTTAATACGAGAACGGCGCGCGCTCGTTTTCGTGTATGATAGATAACTAATCTGATTGAACATATAGAACGGAAATCCATGGAGGTTTTATGAGCGAGTCAATGGGCGCATGGAGGCGCAGTTCTCTTTGCGGTGACGTCACGGAGGATATGATCGGGCAGGAATTGACACTGATGGGGTGGTGCCATAGGCAACGCGACTTCGGTGGTGTGCTTTTTCTCACATTGCGCGATATCGCAGGTGAGGTTCAGATCGTTGTCGACGGCGATTCTCCGGCAGACGTACGTGAAAAAGCCAAAACGGTACGCGGTGAGTATGTGATCGCGTGCCGCGGCTTGCTTCGCAGGCGAGCGGCGATCAACCCGCAGATGAAAACGGGGTTGGTCGAGTTGCATGCGCAAGAGCTTAAGATCTTGTCCGTGGCTGAAACGCCGCCTCTTTACATCGAGGAGAATATTGACGTCAATGAGTCGGTTCGCTTGAAGTATCGCTATCTCGATCTTCGTCGCCCCGATATGCAGCGCAACTTGCTGGCGCGTCACCGCATCACGGGGATAACGCGCAGATTCTTTGACGAAGAGGGGTTCATCGACGTGGAGACGCCGACGCTGATCAAGAGCACGCCGGAGGGCGCGCGCGACTACCTCGTGCCGTCACGTGTCTTCCCGGGAAAATTCTTCGCGCTTCCGCAGTCACCGCAACTGTTCAAACAACTCCTGATGCTTGCCGGATATAACAAATACATGCAGATCGCGCGCTGTTATCGTGATGAGGATCTTCGTGCTGATCGACAACCGGAATTTACACAGGTCGATATCGAGATGGCTTTTGTTGGCGAAGACGACGTATTGGACGTTAACGAGCGTTACCTGGCGACCTTGATGCGCGAATTCAAGGGGATTGAGATTGAGCTTCCGTTCAGGCGCATGACGTGGCGCGAGGCGATGAATCGCTACGGTACGGATAAACCCGACTTGCGTTTCGGCATGGAGCTCGTCGATTTGTCCGATCTCGTCGCGGGCGGATCTTTCAAGGTGTTTGCGGACGCCGTGGAAGCAGGCGGCATGGTGGCGGCGATCGCCGTGCCGGGAGGCTCCGATCTGTCGCGCCGCGAACTCGATGACCTTGCGACATTCGTTAGAGGCAATACGGCCGCCAAAGGCCTCGCTTGGCTCAGCTTGAGTGACGGCGCGAGCCGCGGTTCTGTCGCTAAGTTCTACGATGCCGACTTTGTTCGCGAGGCATTTAAGAGAGCGGGAGAAGACGATACGGCGCAACTCCTCATCGTTGCCGATACCGACAAGATGACGGTGCTCGAGACTCTCGGCGACCTTCGTATGGAGATGGCGAAACGTCGCAATCTCGTTCCCGACGACCGCTTCGAATTTTGCTGGGTGACGGAGTTCCCGCTCCTCGAGTGGTCTGAACAGGCGGAGCGCTTCGTGGCGAAACACCACCCCTTCACGTCGCCGATGGACGAAGACATCCACATGCTGGATACGAATCCTGGCGAAGTGAGGGCGCGTGCTTACGATATCGTGCTGAACGGCACGGAGCTCGGAGGAGGAAGTATCCGTATCCATCAGCAGGAGCTGCAAGCGCGTATGTTCAAGATCCTCGGTTTTTCGCAGGAAGAGGCGGAGCGCCAGTTCGGTTTCCTGATGAACGCTTTCCGTTATGGAGTCCCGCCGCACGGCGGTCTGGCGTACGGACTCGACCGCATCGTCATGCTGTTGCTGGGCGCAGAAAGCATCCGCGAGGTGATCGCTTTCCCGAAGGTTCAGAACTCATCTTGCTTGATGACGGAAGCGCCTGACATTGTCGCGGATCATCAGTTGCAGGAGCTGGGACTTGTGATCGCAGGCGACAAGCGCAATAAGAAAGAAGAGGCGGAAGGGTAAGGAGATGACATCCATCCCCGAAAAAGCCGATACGCTTTATAAGGGACAACCGGAGGGCGAACTTTCAGGTCATTCACGTTTCTCTTCGTCGTCATCGCGGCACGAGAGTATTGAAGAATATTTTGCTCAATACAAGACGGATCCGGATAAGCGCATGGAGAAGCGGGAGAAACAGGAAAAGAGACCTCTCAAACGCCGGGTTGTCGACTTTATCGTCACAATTCTGATCGGTGTCGTGCTCGCGTTGTTGTTGACGCACTTCGTCATCCAACGTAACACGGTTATCGGGTCGTCAATGGTGCCTACGCTTTCCGACCGCGATGAAGTGTTCGTCGAAAAGATTTCGCGACTTTTTGAGCATGGACTGAAGCGTGGCGACATCGTCACGGCCGACACGCATGAGAAAACGACTGAAGGTCTCGAGATGATCATCATCAAGCGCGTGATCGGGGTGCCGGGCGATCGTGTGACAATTAAACATGGTAACGTCTACGTCAACGGTGAGCTTTTAGAAGAGCCGTACCTTGCGGAAGGCGTGCGAACGGCGCCTCATCGTGAGATGTACGCAGATGTGACGCTTCAGGAAGATGAGTTTTATCTGCTCGGTGATAATCGCGCCAATAGTCGGGACAGCAGAGATATAGGCCCTGTGACGCGCAGTGAAATTGAAGGCAAGCTCATCTTGCGGTTTTATCCTTTTAACAAATTCGGTGTACCGTAAAAGAAGGGTCGTTCGTAGTCTCACAGAGAAGGGGTTGAATAATCGTACATGAAAAAAACACCTGCTGAATTCATCCGTAATTTTTGTGTCGTCGCGCATATCGACCATGGTAAATCGACGCTGGCCGATCGCATGATCGAACATACGGGTGCTCTCAGCGCGCGCACCATGCAGCAACAGGTGCTCGACAATATGGATATTGAGCGAGAGCGCGGCATTACGATCAAGGCGCGTGCCGTGCGGATGGAATATACGGCGCAGGATGGGCAGAAGTACATTTACAATTTGATCGATACGCCGGGACACGTGGACTTTAATTATGAAGTCTCGCGATCGCTTGCCGCTTGTGACGGCGCCATTCTTATCGTGGATGCCTCTCAGGGCGTCGAAGCGCAGACGCTCGCGAACGCTTATCTGGCGATTGACGCGGGGCTTGAGGTTTTGCCAGTCATCAATAAAATTGATCTCGATTCGGCGCGGCCGGAGGAAGTGCGACATGAAATCGAAGAAGTTATCGGTCTCGATGCTTCGGAGGCGCCCTTGATCTCCGCCAAGGAAGATATCAACATTGAAGAAGTTCTCGAAAAGATCGCACAAGTGCTGCCGTCACCGGAGGGGGACGACAGCAAACCTCTCCGTGCGCTCGTTTTTGATTCGCTCTACGATGCCTACTTGGGGGTCATCGCACATGTCAACATTCGCGAGGGAAAGTTGTCGATGGGCGATGAGATCCTGCTCATGCACTCGGGGAAGGAATTCACCGTCACATCGCTCGGAACATTTACTCCGACATCAATGCAACCGGCTGAGACGCTTTATGCCGGCGATGTCGGTTACGTCGCCGCCAGTATCAAGAGCGTAGGCGACACTGCCCCGGGCGACACGATCACGCTTGCCGAGAACCCGGCTTCTGCACCATTGCCCGGATATAAACCCGTCAGTCAGATGGTGTTTTGCGGGATGTATCCCGTGGACGGCGCCGATTATCCCGACTTGCGCGATGCGCTGGAGCGCTTGCAGCTGAACGATGCGGCCCTCTCGTTCGAGCCCGAGACGTCGACGGCGCTCGGCTTCGGTTTTCGATGCGGATTTCTCGGTCTCTTGCACTACGAGATTATTCAGGAGCGTCTCGAACGCGAATTCGACCTCGACATTATCTCGACGGCGCCCTCTGTCGCCTACAAGCTGAACATGGTCGACGGCACGACCATGATGTTGGAAAACCCGACGAACATGCCGTCTCCCGATCGCATCGCAAGCATTGAGGAACCGGTTGTCGCCGCGTCGATCATGACGCCGAAGGATTACATCGGTAACATCATGGAGCTCTGCTACAATTACCGCGGTCAATACGTCAACACGGAATATGTCGATGAGTACCGCGTCAACCTTCATTTCGATATGCCCCTCAACGAGATCATTTACGATTTCTTTGACGCGTTGAAATCGAGTTCGAGAGGCTACGCTTCGCTCGATTACGAGATGAAGGGGTGGCAAGTGTCCGATCTCGTCAAGCTCGATATGATGATCAACAACGAGCAGGTCGACGCGCTCACGTTCATTCTCCACAAGGACGACGCGTATAGACGTGGGCGCGCCATGGCGGAAAAATTGCGCGAAAACATCCCTCGGCAGCAGTTTGAAATACCGATTCAGGCGTGTGTCGGCGGGCGTATCATCGCGCGCGAGACCGTTCGCGCTTACCGCAAAGACGTCACGGCGAAGTGCTACGGCGGCGATATTTCAAGAAAGAAAAAGCTCTTAGAAAAGCAAAAAGAAGGGAAGAAGCGCATGCGCCGCGTCGGAAGCGTCGAAGTCCCTCAGGAAGCTTTCATGAGTGTTCTGCGCCTTAGCGACGATTAGAGGTTCATTCGACTTTGATCCGGCTTGACCGTACCGGTCTTTCGGAAATCCGACAATTCAAAGAGAAAGCGCCATTTTTAAATTCCGTACCACCCTTGCATTCACCGGAAAGGCGTATAGTGTATGATTGAGTAGTAGCGGCAGTCCCTGCACATGCCGTTCAGCAATATGCGGACATGGTGGAATTGGCAGACACGCTGGACTTAGGATCCAGTGGGAAACCATGCAGGTTCGAATCCTGTTGTCCGCACCAAAAAAGACGACAAAGCGGGTACGATCCGCTAGTCGTTTTTTTATACTCAGCTTTCATTAGTAACGATTTTCCAAGTGAGCACCGCATACGCGCCACCATGAGTGCAGTTATTCAGTACAAATTGAAAAACTGTACAGAAAAGGTGTACGGAGTAGCCGATCTACTCTCATTACTCTCAAAAAGAGCCAATTTCACATCTCCTTGTTCCAGTTTTTCTAAGTAAGTTGAAAAAGTTCACAGAGAGGGTGCGCGGAACAGCCAATTTGCCTCCTATATTTTCCCTAATCGAAGTAATCGCTCCCCACATGTCGCAGTATTTTGATGTAAGTTGAAAAATTGTACGGGGGTAGGGTCTGTAAAGAGGTAGGTAGAGGTACCGGTGTGCTGAAAAAAGTACGATAAAAACAAATATTGGCGTAATAATGTGTTGGTGCGTGGTCGGCACGCTGATTAGGATGAGGTAATTTTGCAGGAAATGAGAATTAATGGCGTACTGAGCGATTTCTTAACCTGAAAAGGTGTTTCTCAGCGACGGAATAATGTAAATTATCTTGGATTCTGATCGAAAAGAAGCTGACATTTATGGTGCTCGTGTCAACACTAAAGGGAGATTAGGGTGTCGGATCAGCCGGTTCCAGGCGGCGAGGTAGATTTTGTACGCAGCGCGGACGCCGGCAAACCGGGGAACTTCTCGCCAGTGGATTTTTCGAAAACGCGAGCGGAGGCAAAGTCCTTTTCTGATGAGCAGATCGTGTAGGGCAACGAAGTTCTCAAAGAACTTACGCGCACGAATATAGAGGCGTTTTCCTATCAGGCGGGCAAGCTGGCGTGCCAGGTTGCGAAAGGCCTTCAGGTCGGTAAGTTGCGAGTAGCCCACTGAAACAACGCGATAGCCTTCAGCTTCCAAGTGAGCGGCACGTTCCCGGTCCTTTGAGAATGCCGAAGCGCTGCTGTGGAATTCTTCGCTGTCGTACTCGATGTCAAGCTTGCAGGAAGGGATGTAGAGATCGGCAAAGTATGTTTTGTTGCCCCCGTCCAAAACGATCTTTTCGTTGAGGACGATCTCGCTAAATCCGCAACCACCGAGTGCGTTGGGTAAACGGAGGAACATATAGAGAATCGATTCCATGGGAGAGCGCGAGTTGTTCTCGAGGTAGCGGATGGCACGGAGGGCTTTTCTGCGACCCCGATGTCCCCGCAGTTCTTCGGCGCAGGTGCGCAGCTCAGTGACAGTGCTTCGCGGGCGATCGCCTTCGCGGTAGGAACAGATTTGCAGACCGAGGTAGATTAACTCGTGGATGCTGTAATCCTGAGCGACTTGAAGGAACACAAGCGGGAGCGTGCAAGCTTGACCCTCAACGTATTTCTCGGCACCGGGGATGTTGCAGGTGTGTATAACTGCCCGATCGGGACGGTAGAGGGGTTTATCGGTGAAGATGACGTACTCTTCGGGGAAAACCATGTCAGGAGGCTCAATATTTCCTCTGATCGCTGGCACGTTCCAGTAGTCGAGCGCGGGTTTCCCGCAAAGGTATTTGTTAATGTAGTCGTGCATAGTTGCAGTCTAGTGTGAGTCTCGAAATTAAGGAAAAGAACTAATTGTCTCCACCCTGCGATGACAGTCAATTTGTCGAAACTGAAAAGCCTTATCAAGCGCTCATATTAATACAGTTGCTTAGGCTCTGGCAGAATACGCTGATTAGATGTCGTTCGATGTATCCGATATCGTTGTCAGATATAATGGTTTGAAAGGGAATATAAGATTCGTGGCTCCTATGTATAATGAAGAAAACGTATTGGTGATGAGTTCCTTGATCATCTGTTGAACTAGATCAGTCTTAATTTCGGAACTCAATTCAGCAGATAAGCTGATCAAAGTTTAATAGATCAAAAAGAGGTGACATCATGTTTAACCGATTTCGTTTAGAAAACGCACTGGAACAGTACAAGCAGAATATTGTCGCTACTCAGTGGTGGGAAGACGAGAAATATAAATGGGAAGCCGTAAAGTGGTTTCAAGATAATTGGGACGTAAACGCACCGGATTTTCCCGAGATGCTCAATCGTTCTCTATATAAAACTAATAACCTTTTGGCTTCAAACCACAACTACCCCAGAGAAACGATTGTCAATTTTGCAAAGGTTGCTTCGGAAGAAGTCAGAGCCATGTATATCGCTCTGTTTGATGAGAATGAGGATGTGTTTGAGAGAATAGATGCTTTCAAAATGCGATCAGCAGGTCTGTTGGATACATACGGAGATGGCGCAAGACAGCACTACCAACACGAGAATGCAATCAGCGTCTATCTTTGGCTTCGCTATCCAGATAAATACTACATCTATAAATACAGTGAGATAAAATCCGTCGCAGACAAGCTTGAGTCTGATTGTCGCTTCAGAGTAGGCGCCTATGCCGAGAACATCCGAAATTTTCTACGTCTCTATAACGAAATTTGTTTGGTGCTTAAAGAAGATTCCGAGCTTGTGAATTTATTCCGGGCTCAATTGACAGATACCTGCTACCCGGATCCTGAACTGAGGACGCTGACCATTGACGTGGGTTTTTATATCAGCAGATATTACTCGGAGAAGGGTGCTAAAGTTGAGGACGCTTCAGACTGGTATGGCGTTGATTATGACCCCGGGTTTACGGCCGATGATTGGAGCAGATTGCTGAATGACGAGGAAGTCTTTACTACCAGCTCACTTGAAGTGATGAAGCGCATAAAGGATTACGGCGGCATGGCATCCTGTACACAGTTGGCGGTTAAATATGGTGAGACTGTGGGCTTCTATGCTGGCGTCTCCACGGGTTTGGCAAGACGTATTATTAAGGCTAATGACCTCGAACCGGTTACTAGGGAAGATGGCTCTATGGAATTGTGGAACGTTCTATACACGGGACGTTACACCGGAGAAGATGAAGAAGGCAGATTTATCTGGAAATTGAGAGATGAACTTGCAGAAGCTCTCGATAAAGCTGATCTGAGCGGGGTTGAATTGTATGCAAAAGCGGCTTCCGGTGAAGAAGACCGCGGTTATTGGTGGCTGAATGCCAATCCGAAGATCTGGAGCTTTTCCGAGATTGCTGTCGGTGGGATGCAGTCCTATACGCTCTACAATGAGAACGGCAACAAACGCCGTATCTTTCAAAACTTCCTTGACGCAAAGGCCGGAGACAAGCTCATATGCTACGAATCCAATCCTGTAAAACAAGTCGTTGCCATTGGGCGTGTCGTCGCCGAGCAGGATGAAGAAAGGCTATTCTTCGAAAAGACTGAAGGACTGGCCACTCCTATTGACTATGCAACGCTAAGAGAATGTCCTGAGCTGGAGCGCATGGAATATTTCCTTAATCCTTTAGGCAGCCTGTTCAAACTCACGAAAGGTGAATACGATTTCATTCTCGATATGATTCGAGAGGAGAATCCCATTGCATCGGAAGTCTCCATTGACACTTACACGAAGAGTGATTTTCTCGGTGAAGTGTATATGACGGAGAAACGCTATGAGAACCTTATGGCGGTGCTTCAAAATAAGAAAAACATCATCCTGCAGGGTCCTCCTGGTGTAGGCAAGACTTTTGCCGCAAGGCGTCTTGCCTGGTCGATGATGGGCGAAAAGGATGACAGTCGCGTTGAGTTCATACAGTTCCATCAGAGTTATTCCTATGAAGATTTCATGATGGGCTATAAGCCTGTTGAGGACGGATTTGAATTGAAGTACGGCGTCTTCTATCGCTTCTGTCAGAAGGCGTCGAATCAACCCGACAAGGAGTTTTTCTTCATCATCGATGAAATCAATCGCGGAAATATGAGCAAAATATTCGGTGAACTCTTGATGCTGATTGAAAAGGACTACCGAGGCACAAAAGCGACGCTGACATACACCGGGCTACCATTCTCGGTGCCGGAGAACATTTATATCGTCGGTATGATGAATACGGCTGATCGCAGTCTTGCCATGATTGATTACGCGCTCCGTCGCCGTTTCAGTTTCTTTGAATTGGAACCTGGCTTTGATTCCGAAGGTTTTATCAAGTATCAGAAAAGCTTAAATAGCGAGACGCTGGATGAGTTGATCACAAAGGTGAAAGAACTGAACAGTGCAATCGCTCGCGATAATTCGTTGGGCAAAGGATTCTGCATCGGCCACAGCTATTTCTGCGGCATGAATGAATGTACGGATGCGTGGCTGCAGTCCGTCGTCGATTACGATATCCTGCCTATGCTCAGCGAATACTGGTTCGATGATGACAATAAGCTCCGGCATTGGGAGAATATTTTGCAGGGCGTATTTCAATGATTAAGGATAAGAGCATCCTCATCAAAAACATATACTACATGCTTTCCTATGCCTTTACGACGCTGAAAAAGGGTGAATATGAGGATATTGCGACTGAAGAGTTCGAGAATGTGCATGATCTCTTCGCCGCGATCCTCGCCAAAGGGCTCGGCAGGCAGTTAAAACAGGGGCTTTACCGAGAGTATCTGAGCCGCAAAGAAACGGCGGCCGTTGTTCGCGGCAAGATCGATATGCCGGGAACGATACAGAACCGTTTTGCCAGAAAACGAGTGATGACCTGCGAGTACGATGAACTTTCTGAAAACAACCTGTTGAACCAAATTCTCAAAACGACTGTCATGCTTCTGCTTTGCCATGAAAGGGTAAAACCGGAATACAAGAGCGATTTGAAAAAAGAAATGTTGTTCTTCTCAAACATCGATACCGTCGATCCTGCCACGATCTGCTGGTCGTCTATCCGGATCCAAAGAAATAACATCGCCTACCGTATGCTCATCAGTCTATGTCAGCTAATTCTTGAAGGAATGCTCTTAACAACGGATTCTGGTGGTTACCGGCTGGCCTCTTTTGTCGACGAGCAACGCATAAGCCGTCTGTACGAAAAATTCATTCTCGAATACTACAAGAAAGAGTGTCCGGAGGTGACGGCTGCCGCTTCCCAAATTGACTGGGCCTTGGATGACGCAGTGGGAACCATGCTTCCTACGATGCAAAGCGACATTATGCTGACCACCAAGGATAAGAACCATGTCCTCATCATCGATGCCAAGTATTATTCGCGCACTACGCAGGAGCGGTACGATGCTCGTTCGTTGCACTCCCGTGATCTGTATCAGATTTTCACTTACGTCAAAAACAAAGCGTCTGAGTTTGGTGACAGGGCTCACCAAGTATCCGGGATGCTTCTCTATGCCAAAACAGACGAAGCGATACAGCCGGACAACAGCTATCAAATGAGCGGAAATAAAATCAGCGTACGAACGCTTGATTTATATATGGATTTCGACGAGATCGCCGCCCAACTGAACGGCATCGTCGAGGAGCACTTTCCACAGTGCTTCTCTGCTAAATAGACTCATCAGGAGAACTGATTGGAAATCATCGGCAAGACAATTTAAACTCCGACCGTCCAAAAAAAGTAACATCAATTATCATCTTGAATCTCCACGAGGCCTAGGTAGCGTTGCCATTGGCGTCTCTAAATTATTAAGCCTTCGAACATGCAAAAAGGTTACGGAACGGAAGCATGGCGTCTATTAATTCGCTATGCATGGTGGAGCGGGATAGAGGTAATTGACACGCATTGTCTCTTGTGGAATAAAGGCATTGGCTGTAAGCATAGACCATATCTTTAAGCAGATATAATTCTGACTGATGATGGTGTTCGCCCCTTTTTTTGAGTCCCGAATTATTAGTTTTGCGGAGCTTTTTCGTCTATTCAGTTGTATGGGGAGGTCACGTAGAATGATGTTCGTAACTTGAAAATGGAATAAATGAAAGCTATTGGGGCTCATATAGGAGTATGGTTTGTTGAAAGTAAGATTTGTTTGAAACCAATAACAGATGTACCTGCATCTCAGTATAGTGGAGGGGTGTATAAGTGATGAACAACTTTGATTTTTGTCTGTATTGAAATGTTTTGAGGGCAACTCTTTTTGTATCACATAGGATGAAAGCGATACAGGTCACCCTCAAAACGAAATTAAATACATATGCATGGATGCATCAAATGAATGCCATGTGATTATTTGGATAGAACCTTGTGCATGGCGTCAAGGAAACGGTCAACGGTGCTAATTTGTGCGTTGTATCCCATCAATCCGATACGGATAATCTTGCCCGCCATGGGTCCAAGACCCGCGCCGATCTCGATCTGATGCTCATTAAGCAATCTGCGACGTAGCAGCGCCTCGTCTATCCCTTCCGGCACCAATACGGTGTTGAGCATCGGCAGACGATATCCCTCTGCTACCAGCATTTCCCAACCCAAATCGGCCATTCCGGCGACCAAATGTTCATGAGCAGCTTGATGCCTTGCAAACACATTCTCTTCGCCTTCATTCAGGACATTCCAGATTGCTTGATAAAGACCATAGAGCATATTGACGGGAGCTGTATGGTGATATACGCGCGTTTTGCCCTCCCAATATTTGGTTAGCATGGATAAATCCAGATACCAATTGGGAACCTTACTCTTTCGATTGTTAAGTTTTTCTACCGCTGCCGGCGAGAAGGTGGCAGGAGCGAGCCCCGGCGGGCAGGAGAGACACTTTTGCGTACCGCTGTATACAACATCCGCGCCCCATTTATCTACTTCTACAGGAATGCCGCCCAAAGAGGTCACCGTATCAACCAAAAACAGGCTGTCTTTTTCCTCAAGCAGCTTAGCAATTTCCGGAACGGGGTTTAAAACACCGGTGGATGTTTCCGCATGAACTACAGCTACGATTTTATAGTCATCCTTTTTGAGCTGTTCTTTCACTTGGTCGATATCAACGGGCGTTCCCCAGGTGAATGCCAATTCCGTAACTACCGCGCCCAAGCGCGTGGCTACATCAATCATGCGTTGACCGAAGACACCATTCTGCAGAACGAGAATCTTATCGCCCGGCTCAATGAAGTTTACAAATGCGGTTTCCATGCCAGCCGAACCGGTTCCCGAAATTGGTACCGTGACCTGATTATTCGTGTTGAACAGCTTCTGAAGACCCACTTTTATCTCGTCCATAATATCGATGAAAAACGGATCGAGATGGCCTAATGTTGACTTAGCCAAAGCTTGATAGATGTTTGGGGCTACACTACTGGGACCGGGTCCCATGAGCAAGATACTGGGGATTTGATCTAAAAGATTGTGCATTTGTATTACTCCTTGTATAGTAATGTCCGCTAGGGTCGTGGTACCTTAGCGGCATTTTCCGTTAATCCCATAAGCCACGTGGGACAATAGATCCGTGCAGTTGAGGGCGTCGTATTAACTCCTTTGCTTTTATTTAGTATTGTTGCTCACCCCATGGCGAAACATGACCGGCTGTTGTTCCTAATTACGATATTATTCCAAACAAAAACCGGAATCAATTTGTATGTGCAAAATTGGCATATTGTATCGTGAAAAGATTGTCTAAATACTACGCATTTACTGTGACTGCAGCACACAGATTGGAGAGTTCTTAAGATGATTCACCCCAAGCGCTCTGAAATGCAATAACCGACCACATAGGATTCAGGTCGTCCGAGTTCTTTCTCCTTTGAATTCAATTAATGATGCCCCAATGCCGATAGCCCTCCTGCAGATGGAGGGTTATTTATTTGTGTGGCATACTTGTTGACACGGGTATCGGGTATTGGCACAAACGCAAATGATTCTCTGATCAAGGGTATTTTAAGAATTCTTCCGGGGAACAGCATGGAAATTATCGGTAAAAAAATTAAACTACGACCTTTCAAAGAAAGCGACATCGCTGACGTCATTAATTGGATGCTCGTCGAAACGGAGTGGCAGAATTGGGACGCTCCATGGGAAGATACCAGTGATTTTGATCACGACACTTACAGACAGAGATGCCTAAAGGAGTTAGAAAGTCGACAAGAAAAGTCCTTTTACCATCGCTTGGAGATCGAGGTCATTGAGACCGGAGAACACATCGGTTCAGTAAACTCATACTATATCAATGACAGTTATAACTACACGCGAGGCGAAGGCAACTTAACCATCGGCATTGACATCATGAAGCCAACGAACAGGAAGCGAGGTTACGGCACGGAAGCATGGCTGTTATTTATTCGCTATGCCTTGGAAAGCGGGGTAGAGGAAGTGTTCACGCAAACTTGGGAAGGGAATTATCCTGTATTGGCTTTGATGGAGAAGATCGGCTTTGAACGAGTCCACGTCAAGAAACATTACCAAGTTGTCAGGGGTGAGAAAGTGGACGGATACACATTGAAACTCAATATGGACAAGTTTAGAAAGCTGCTTGCCGGAAGCGAGATCCGTGACGCCTTTGGGCTTACTGAATGACGATGAGAGGCGAGTTGAGTTTTATTTAGACAAGAGTTTCTTTGAAAGAAAGGCAAGAATAGGGTGTCATCCGAATGAGAATACGGCGACGGTGCGGTTGAGCACAGGCGATTTAGTTAGGATGATCGAAGAACACGGAAATGTTGTCCATATCATAGAGATATAACCCAATATGTCATTTCCTGTGCTTGTACCTACATAGACAGAATCCATGGGGACAAGAAAAGCGATGAGCATGTTAGAACGAATCTATCTTACTTTATCCTCTCACTACGGCGATCTTCAGTGGGGGGCTGCCACTCCGCCTTTTGAGGTAATGGTAGGCGCAATCCTCACGCAAAATACGGCTTGGACGAATGTAGAAAAAGCGATTGAGCGTTTTGAGGGCGATCTTTCGCCTGAGCGAATCTTGGACTTGCCCATGGCGGAACTTCAGGAAATCATTCGCCCAGCAGGATTTTTCAGGCAAAAATCGCAATACCTGAAAGCCGTCACCGAATGGTTTGTGAGCTATGATTGCGATGTTGATTTAATAAAGAGTCACCCCTTGCCTGACGTTCGATCCGAACTTTTGCAGGTTAGGGGAGTCGGTAACGAGACGGCGGACTCGATTTTGCTCTATGGTTTTGATTTGCCATCCTTTGTTGTAGATGCCTACACGATGAGGTTTTTCAGGCGTTTTCCGGTCGATGCCGGAAAGACTTATATGGAAGTGAAGAATTATTCCGAAAATGAGCTGCCTCGCGATACGGAGATCTATGGAAGATTTCATGCGCTGATCGTACAGAACTGTAAAGAGTACTGCAAAAAGAAAAAGGCTTGCGCGGGTTGTCCTTTGGAGGAGCTTTGCGAAAAAATTCCTTCATAACTCACCGCTCCGCTGTTATAATGTTATCAAAGGCAGTAATCATTACTGTTTACAAAGGAGAAGCGATAGAAAGGTCAAAAGCCAGATCCGTTGAAGGACGATCCCGAGATTTGCGAGCAAAAAGCAAAAATGCTAAGCAAACAGGTTATAAAGAGATGTTAACCTGTAAGGGAATAGATGGAGTCTTGCGGTTTCAAAGACAATTGAGGGGGGGGATCCAAATGAAAAAGAGAATTGTGATTGCTCTTGCACTCGTTCTTACGTTTGCGGTCATATCATCTATTTTTATTCAGGCGTGCAAGCCCGTAAAAGAGCTGAATTGTTCATTGGAAGATCAGGTAGAGTTCTGCGGACGTGCGAACCAAGCCTATTGCAAATTTATTGATGCCCATGGCGGTGAACCGTACTATATAGCCGGCGCATATATCGACGATTTGACACTCACGATACTCGTCACGGAGCCGGTCGAATCGGTGCGCGATGAGATCACGCGTTACATTCCCGAGGACATTCTCGTGATCAAACAAGCAAAGTATTCGCTAGTCGATCTGAATAAAATCGTTGAAGTTTTGTCAAATGAATGGCTCCCTGTAGCGAAAGATGTGCGTGGTTTGGGTGCAGACGAGCGGAGAAATAAGGTCGTTATCGAAATCGTCGGTCATACGACGACCGTGGCGGCGGTTGAGGATGAAATATTGTCATTGTTATCAAAAAAGCGTATTTCAAAGGGCAATGGAGAGATATGGCAAGATTCTGAGCTCGCCAATGTGTTTGATTACGAAATCGTCAAAGGATGGTATTCGCAACCGATTCTCGAAGGTTAATAGACGGACAACCGGTGAACAGCTAAAAGCCCTCAGTCGTTTTGCGACCGGGGGCTTTTCAGCAAGATATGGGATTCACAATGACTCTCTCAACTTCAATTACCTAACAAGGCGTGAAGGCGCTGAGTCTTCTCTCTCAGTCGACAATGTTACTTAACGGGGCGTAAGAGATTACGCGTGTTCCTCGAGCCACTTCATCGCGCAATGAGCCATGAGCGCACTGGCGATAGGCAGGGCGCGCTCGTCAAAGACAACCTTAGGATTATGGAGGAGGTTCTTCTCCAATCCGTCAGGCTTACACCCGATGAAGAACATCACGGAAGGAACGGTGCGTGCGACGTAACCGAAGTCGTCCGAAGCGGGCAGACGATAATTGGGGTCACGCTCAAAGTCCATGCCGAAATCTTCAAGGTATCCGAGGACCTTGTCCACCATCTCAGGATCGTTGGAAATGGTAGGAGCGCTCGATACGATTTCAAGACTGCCTTCTGCGCGGAACAAGGATGACACTTCTTTTGTGATCTGTTCAAGGCGCCCAACGACATAGTCCCGGATCGCGGGATTGTAGGTGCGCATCGTACCTCTCATTTCCACACTGTCCGGAATGATGTTGAACGAAGAGCCGGAGCTGATGCTGCAGATGCTCATAGCCAAGAACTCTGAGCTCTTAATTTCACGGAAACGCATGGAGGCGATCGCGTTATAAATCTGAACTGCGACGTTGAGGGGATCGATGGAGTTTTCCGGCATGCTGCCGTGGCAGCCGGAACCCTTGATCTTCATCAAGTAGTTGTCTGCTGACGTCGTGAAGGGTCCCTTAGAGAAATTGAGAACACCAATAGGTGATGAGGCGTCAACGTGCAAGTCCAGAGCTGCATCGAGTGACGGATTTTCCATAATGCCCGCCGCGATCATGGCTTTCATACCTTCAAAGATTTCTTCACCGGGCTGCCACATCAATTTTACACGGCCATGAATCTGATCCTTATACTTGTTAAGCAGGATTGCTGTACCGATCAGTGATGCCGCGTGCATGTCATGGCCACATCCATGACTCTTGCCCTCGAATTCAGATGCAAATTCTTCCCCGGATTCTTCTGCCAGGGGTAGGGCATCCATATCCGCTCTAAGGAGTATTGTCTTGCCGGGTTTCCCGCCTTCAATAAGAACTGAAAGTCCGCAATCGATAATTTGATCCACTTTGAGCCCATGCTTTTCCAGCTGTTCCTTCACAAAAGCCGTCGTGATCGGCAGGTCCATGCCAACCTCCGGCTTCTTATGAATTTCACGTCTAAACCATGACAGTTTATCTTGCATGGCCTTTGCTTCGTTCAATAAAACTGACATATTCCACCTCTCATTACTAGCGCAACTCGAATAATCGATTACTCCATTTTTAACAAAGAATAATCGTCAGCGCATTAAATTATATGCAAATATGCTAGCAAAGGAAGATGTTATTGTCAACGAAGAAGAACCTTAAAAATTGTGAAGTAAGAGTAATAACCTTACATTTTGTTTTGCATTATTGACAAAAACATATGGACTAATTCTATTTCTTCTGTTAAACTAAGCAAAATCCACTGTTGGATTTACTATCCTGAAAGGCAGAGAGCACGTATGAAAAAAATTGCATGTATTCTACTGATTACAATTGTTCTGCTCCTGGCCGCGTGTAGTGGTGAGGCTATACATGATGGATCCAGTCCTAATGTCGCCTTGCTTATTGCCAACCGCGGAGATAAAGGATTTAACGACAGTGCGGTAATTGGTCTTAATGTTTCTGTAGTCGAACATGGAACGAACTTGACCATCCTGGAGCATGAAAACAATGAGGCAAACTATGAAAAAGTTTTCTTGGATGCGGTCAACGGGCGTAACCATATGGTTTTTACATCTTCCATGATGGCAGGGATACTAGAAGAACAAGCCGCCAGATACCAAAGCGTTAAATTCCTTATGTATGACGGGGAGATCGATTGGAAAAGGTTCACTGAGTACAAAGAGGAGTACGCAGCGGAGCTGGAGAAAAAGGGGGAAGGCAAGGAATTATACGATAATGTCTTTTGCGTTGTCTATCGGGCCAACGAGGTATCGTTTTTAGCGGGCTACCTTGCCGCTTCCATGAGTGAAACGGGGAAGATCGGCTTTGTCGGAGGCATGAAGATTCCGAACATCGATAACTTTCTCGTGGGCTATGAGGCAGGCGCGAAGCTAAAGAATCCGAATGTACTGCTCCAAGTAGAGTATGCCAATAGCTTCAGTGATCAAGACAAAGGTAAAGAGATCGCACTAGACATGATTGATGGCGGTGCGGACATTATCTTCGCCGCTGCCGGAGGTGTAAACCTCGGCGTTTTGGACGCTGTGGCGGAAAAGAACGTTAAGATGATCGGTGTGGATGCCGACCAATACGCACTCTTGGTGGCAGAAGGACAGGAAGATCTTGCGAAGTGCATTATTACCTCGGCCATGAAGGACATTGGCAATGTGCTTTTCGGAGCCGTTGACAATTACACGAAGAGAGAAGTCATCACCGGCAAAACGAAGACCGTCGGTCTTAAAGAGGGTGGTGTTTCGTTAGCGAAAAACGTCTACTATAAAGAAATTGTTCCCCAGGCAATTCAAGATGAGATTGACGAACTGGAGCAGAAGATCATAGATGGAGAAATCGAAGTGCCGACAGTCCTCCCCCCGATTGCGGAAGATAGGCAGTACGTTGCTCCGAGCGAGTCTGACAGCCCGTAAGCCGGTTGTCAGGCAGGTCGACTAATGAGAACGATGCGACGTTAAAAGCGCGTTCTAACAAAATAATAAATATGAAGAGGAAAATACTATGCTTAAGTTTATGAGAAAGATTCCCGGCGGTTTGCTCTTAGTTCCGATGCTTATTTCCGCCCTCGTGAACACTTTCGCACCTGGCTTTTTGGCTCAATTCGGTGGTCTTACGGAAGCACTGTTGACAGCTAAGGGCACTGGTTACGTTGTGGGTCTCGTCTGTTTCTGCTCAGCCGCGATGATTGATATCAAAAGCTTGGGCAAAATCTTGAAAAAACAGGGCGTACTGCTCCTTGTAAAAATTCTGCTCTGCTTGGGTTTGGCAGCGCTCTTCATGGCGGCATTCGGAATGCCGGGAGTGAATGCCGGAATATTCACTATTTCCGCACTCGGTTTTACGGTTGCCATTTGCTCCATCAACCCGTCCATGTATTTGGCGATGGTCAGTGAATATGGTGTTGAGCAGGATAAAGGTGCTTTCGGTTTGACGGGTCTACTCTGCGTTCCCGCTTTCCCCATTTTCGTATTCAGCATCATTCGCGGCGGTACGCTCGACTGGATGCCCATCCTCGCCGTCCTGATTCCCATTCTGCTGGGACTGATTATCGGAAACCTCGACAAAGACTTGGCGAAGATGTTCGGCGGAATGGTAGGCCCTCTGACACCATTCATGGGTTGGTCCTTCGGAGCCGGCATCAATCTGATTAATGCGGTTAAGGATGGCGGAGTAGGAGGAGTCGTCATTTCAGTCGTCTACTACATCTTGATGGTTCCCGTCATCCTTTTCGTCGAGACGAAGGTACTCAAAGAGAGCGGTATCTCTACGCTGGGCATGAGCTCCATTGCGGGACTCAGTATCTCGATCCCCAGCATCATCGCTTTGGCCGATCCCGCACTGGTGCCCTTTGCTGAGGCCGCCACCGCTCAAATCGCTTTCGGCGTCGTGCTTACAAGCATTATCACTCCCATCATGACACAGTGGTATGCTAAGAAGAAAGGACTAGTTAAACCGAATGTAGCCGCTGAAACAAAATAGTTTTCGGTAAACAACTTAATAGATAAAGAGAGGGGTCGTCTCATTGTGAGGCGATCCCTTTTATGCTTAGTACTTAAGGTGAATATATTAGACTTATCCTGTGGGAGAGGATGGAATACACGTCACTTTCAAGTCTTCACTACCGGGCTAGATTTTTGTCCTTCATATATTCAACCAAATCGGAAAAATCCTCTTGCGTGTCGGCGTCCAGTAAGCAACCTCTGTCATCAATCTCGACTTCAGCTATATCGCCTTCGTAAGCTTGCCACAGTCCGCGCAGGCCTTCTTGGCCTTGGTACTCAAGGATGTCATTTATACATGTCGCGCTGATAAGCGGAGGGTGTTCTCGTCGCCCGCAAACGGTAGGAAAAGTGACCTTTGCCTTTTCACGCTCCATCGTCTCTCTTATTGCGACAAGCGTTCCGGCATCAATTGCCGGCATATCGCCCGGAAGCAGATAAAAAGCGTCACAAGCGGCAAGCGCACGCACACCAATTTTGATGGAGGTCAACATATCGGTTATAGCGAAGTTTTCGTTGTAGGCAAAACGCAACTTGTCCGCAAATGATTCCTTGCACAAAACCTCTTTAATCTCATCTGCACCTAAACCGAGCACGACCGTAATGCTTTGAGCGCCACCTGCAAAGAGTGAAGTTATGGAATGCTCAATTAGCGTTTTGTCCCCAATGCGCAGGAGAGGCTTGAAGGTACCCATTCTTCGAGATAATCCGGCTGCGAGTACGAGGCCGTTTACAATCATTTCCCAGTCCTTCTATTAGCGGTGTCGGTTTTGTTGCTAAGGCTCTAATAATCCCTTGTCCCGGAGCAGTTCTCGGAATGATTCTTTGCTCTTCTCAAGTACTTCTTCTTCATACTTCTGAAAAGCTTTTAAGAAAGCAATTCCTTTGGGGGTTAGCGTACTGCCGCTACCGGCTCTTCCGCCACGACGGCGTATGATTACCTTGTAGCCGAGGGCGGTTTCCAACCTGTTCAGGATGTTCCAAGCGTAACTGAGGGACATTGCCATCATATCGCTGGCTCCAAGAACGGAGCCGGTGACCCCAACGAGCAGAAGCAAGAGCTTCGTCCTGTCGTTAAAGAGCTCACTTTCTCGCTCCATGCCGAGGCGCACAATGGGCTGTACAAACTCGCTTGACCGTTCATCAAAGTGGGCTTTCAATTTGTCTGACTCGTTTGAAGTAATCAGTATGCCCTCGTCATCCACTTGAACGTATGTACGCACGGCATCCATCTCTTTAAGCGCGCCGCGTAGTCCCCAATCGCCTTGGTAGGCTAGAATCTGCGGAACAATAGCACTCGACAGCACAACAGGGTGTCCGTCGTTTTCCTGACAAACGGGAGAAACGATCGAGTTTTTCTCTTGAAGAAGGCGATGTAATGTGTCGGGGAGAAACAAGGGAACGATGGAGGGCGTAAAAACGATCCGCTCGCACTTATCTCTCAAGAAGTCTAGCCCCATGCGAACGGATTCGAACATTTCGGTTTCGAGGTAGTCTTTGTTGTGTAGGAACACAATGCCTTGTCCCGCTAAGCGATACTTTACCTCTTCCGCCTCAAAACCGGTCACTACAACGATCGGGAACAGGCCTGCCTGTTGAAATGTTTGCGCAATATGATCTACCGCCGTTAATGAGCCCGGTAAAAGCTTAGGTCGTGTGGCTTCAGGGCCGGCAGCGGCGATAAGGCCTCCTGCTTTACTGATATGCATGATTACCTCCGGCTACATTATTTTGCTTTTTTACTAACTTAACATATTTTCGTAACCGACAGGAGGTTTTGTCGTCTTATTAATTGAGGATACTTCAACGATATTCTGAGATGTTTTATTCGATAGGAGGCTCCTATGCGCAAGGCAAGCAGAAAATCCATTGGAAAAAGGATTGCCGCGCTGTTCGTGACTACAATACTGTTACCAACCATGATAGTGCTGACGTCCTGCTCCTCAAGCGATGCGGGAGAAACGGAATCCGCCCCGCAAGCGCCTAACACGACAACAACGCGTGTCACTTTGCCCGAGCCCGGTTCAACAACATATACCGAACCGCCCGCACCTAGTGTCACAACATCGCGGACCACTTTACCTGACGATTTTTCTTTCACGCTCACGTGGAATGTCATCGGGGATAGTTTTTATAACAGCGTTACAGGTAAGTTAGTGAAAACGAGGTATTACGAGCCAACGGGCGAGCACACCAGAGCAACCCTCCTATTGACCGACGAGGAAAAGCTCTTCATTTACAGGCTTTTAACGGAATACATTGACATATTTTCATATCCGGACGAGTACGACCCTATGTACCCGCACAAGTCTAAACCTTCACAGACGATCGTCATAACGATGACTGCCAACGGAAAAAAGAAGATAGTCCAGTGTTGTAGTGTCGCTCTAGGTGAGGTAGAGGACGCCAATGGCACGGAGGGTAAAAATTTTATGAGGGTCATGGGGACCATTATCGATTTGCTCACTTCGAGCGAAGAATGGAACTCGATTCCTGCCGAAGTGTATTACCAGTGATATGCAGGCACAAAGCTGATGCTCACGTCATCGATCCGATAAGGCGAATCGCTCCGGAGCATCAAGTCATATGCCTATTTTTTAATGGCTAGAAGATAATAACTTCGTAGCCGTCGTTTACGTAGTCGAGAATCCCTGCGTGGTTGTACATATCGGAGAGAAAGCGAAGCCCCGCCTTCTTGTTGTCCTCATACACACCGAGTGTCTTTGAACAACCGAGACAAACGCCCTGAATCGTTCCGTCATTTTTGAGTCCAAGGTAGAGCGGATTCTTTTCCTCTTCCAATTCCTTGGGGAGTACACACGACATGCCCTCCATGACGATTTTTACTTCATGGCCGACCTCCTTCAGCTGTTTCGCGTTCATAAGCGCGTGCAGAAAGCACATCTTTTTGCCTTCCATCGTGTAAATCAAGATCTTTTTCATAGCAGTGATCCTCCTGTATTTGTGCCTGAAAGCAGAAAGCATGATAATGATTTCTCTTCACGGGCATTTTAGCACAGCGTTTTTATGATCAGCAGTTTCGGAACTGCCGTGTAACAAAGATGACGGCGTGGTCACTGAGTTGATTGTACAAAGGGAGCGCTACGGAATGCTAAGATCCATGACTTACGCTCCTAGCTAAAGAAACATCTCGTTAAGATAGGCTTTTTTGAGATTCCGAAGCTTTTCCAGCTTACGTTGATGAAGGGTGATGAGGTGGTCGAGACCTTGGAATACAGCCACAATTTTTGATTGCTCATC